>MDSZ01254993.1_pt1 | contig 15221 bp, 17 predicted proteins | sample 811201 | NCBI WGS metagenome assembly MDSZ01 (sample SAMN05326647, study PRJNA326480) | marine metagenome | isolation source: seawater | place: Indian Ocean: North | collected 2010
CTCCAGCTTACGCTTTGTCTTTGTTGGGTTTGCCGATGATGAACGCTGTTCTTCGTCTTGGGTGGGTATTCGAGTGCTTTTCATGTACAGCCCCGGAACATAAAGCCGGCTGTCGTCTACAAAGACCCTCTTTGTTGGTTCAAATATACCCTTTAATGCCGCCATCCCAATGTGTTTCAATCCAGCTGGCATTTCCGACACTGCTGAGTCTGGATCTCCCAACTTCATTAGATATTTCGGCATGGCATCTTCTAAGAACTCTCCCGATGCCAACTTCTTCAATGCTTCTATTTGTTTTTCCTCTTCGGCGCGAGCCATCTCAAGAGCAGCTTCTACTGCCTGAGGTGATATCTCGGACGCTTCCAACTTTTCCCTTAACGGTTGCAAATCCAAACATGGGCACTCGTTAATTGGCTTATCTAGTTGCGGCGCTTGGGCCACTAATTCTTCTAACTCATCACACAGGGAAGTACCTGATATGAATCCCAGCTTTGCAAAAAACTTTGTAATAAAATCCTTATCCGATAGGCTTTCAGCCAGAGAACCGGAAAATTTACTGTTGATAAAGTTCTGCACCAAAGTTAGCGTCGCGTCGCTCGGATTACCCCTAAACAGGGAACACAATTCTGTAACACTGAGCATTAGAGCCAAATCGTCGATCATATCCGTGGCTTCCGCAAGCTGATCGTCCGGCACATTCAAATCTATCAAAGTGTCGTACATTGCCTGGGCTTTATTGCTGGCATTGGGCCCCAGGAGATCGTCCATCAAATCTTTCGCTTTTTGAAAATCATCTGGCGGCCTATCTCTACAGTCTGTGAATCTTAATAGTTCTATTATTTTTCTCGCTATGGAACACAGCATCCGCATGAGCATCTCTTTAAGTAACTTTACAGTTATTTTACGAAGACCAGCTAAAAGGTCAAATGATGGCAGCTTTGGCAGCTTTGGCAGTTGCAGTTTCAAGTCAAGACTTATATCAATCGGCCAAACACCAAGACACTTCAATAATTCGCAGATCAATATTCCCACATCAAATTTATCTAAAAATTCGTTGTACAATTGATCCATTGTGCAAACTTCGCCGAAAAAAGGTAATAAATCACTAGCGTCGTATGTCTCTTTAAATGGGGCTTTTGCTGCCTCTTTCTGAACTTTCCAGTAGTTGATTGCTGCTTCTTTTTGCTTTTCTGCGTAGCGCTTTACGGGCCCTGTCAGTGCCGGCCACTTGGACTCCCCCTTCTTAGGTGTCTTGGAGATTTCCGGCTTTGTATATTTTAAGAGAAACCCAACAGCAGGTGTCGGTGACAAAAAAGACAAACAAGGAGCCTTAGACAAAGTGTCACTAGTGACAGTTCTAAAATTCATATTTTGATACATCTCGTGTATTTGCGAAATGTAGCCCATGGTCCTCAAATTTGTTTGAAAAATCTCACCCTCAATTTCACTAAAATTTCGAGCCTCTTTGCGATTTATAGACGTTGAAGTATCATAGATCGCATTCCCGTCACCAGTGTCATAAAAATATATCGCATCTAACGCAGGCCCAGAAGCTGTTGATTTTTTGTCTGGTGTCTTCTTGGACTCAATTCGAAAATACAAATGCATTTCTGGTTCTTCCAAATTAGTATTTGACAGCGTTTTTTGCTTGTTGTACGCGTTGATGCTCACTTGTTCTAAACTTGCGGCTGCTTGACGTAGCCGGGTTGCCTCTATTTGCAGGTCTATTCCTCTGCCTGTGGCGTCTTCTAGGCGGCCGCCAGCAGAATCTAATTTAGTCGGGTCATCGCCAGCAGGATTACTTTGGTATTCCTCTATTTGATCTATCCACTCTTCGAATTTATCCGCTACTTTATTAGCTTTTTTCTTAAGGTCGCTTGGTGTTATCACCAAAACTCCATCTTTTTCTCCTATTCTAGCCAGACCAGAGCCGAGTTTGCCGGCAGCACCAGCTAAAGCATCACCTATGGCACCACCAACAGCTCCTAGGATTGGATTATCGAGTATGCCGGGCAACGAGTCTGGGCGGGCGAGCAAAGCAGCTTGTGTGTCCCTCTTTTTCTGTTCCTCTTTGAGCCGCGCGATCTCTCTTCGAATTTCATTTTTCTTGTCCCAATATAACTCTTCAGCTTCGGCCCGGGCCTGTCGTATTTTAGTTGCATCTTCTTGCAGAGCTGCTTCGACGACCCCGCTTTCCAAAAGATATTCACCAAATTTAACCTGGTCACACATCACGCCTGACTCAACAACATCTTCTGGGCCGTCTTCAACCTCCTGCTCAACTTGCCAATCTTGGATGCCTTCGCTACGGCCTATATTTATTTTCTGCGTGTTGAGTAGAAATTCTGCTGTGTATACGGCGCCTGGTCGCATGTTCGGAGTATGAAACCTAACAAACTCGATAACTGGTGTGCCAAACTGATCAATGCGAGGATCCATCAAGTGCACACCAACATCTAGAGGCCTAGTTGGTTCAAAACCTGGGCTTTCTCGTATATAATCTGAGTCTCGGGATGCTTCGGGGGGTCCATAAACCCCTATTTTAAAATGAATACTCTCGCTGTCCAGGTCGTAGCCCGGATAGGCCCGTTTGAACTTTTCCTCGGCAACCAAAACGTTATAATGATTAGGCCATCCACTGTTTATGGTATTTTCAGATTCGTATTTTATATACGTCCTAATGGCCTCGTCTGCCATTATAGATACCGTTCGTTGCCGCTCGCGCTGATCTGCCGTGTCCCAAACTGGCGGATTATCAAGATCGTACCTGTCTAGGTCGTGGGTGGGCGACTTAAACCAAACTCTCTTGTCGAGATCTTGGTCATACTCCGATCTCCACCCATGCCCGTCTAGATGTAAATAGATTCGGGTTTCGCCATTTTGATCCTGAAATGGTGGTAGTTGAGTCTCAACTGAAGGCTTCACTAGTTCTGCTAGCACTTCTGTGTTTACCGTTCTATTGGTATTTATAGTTTCAACTTCCGGGACGCCTGCTCGGAGAGAATTTCTTCTCGCCAGCATTCTCAACTGACCTTCATTTAGTGTGCTTAAATAGTAATACCGTGTTGCCAGATACAACACGCTAGGTTCTGCATTTCGTTCCGGGGATGGCGTGTGTGAGAACGCCCTATCACTAAAATAAGCATTCTCTGAACTCCAAGAGTGCATAATTGCAAAAGTCGCAGGATCAAAAATACCCAATGAAGACCTCCAAGCTATACTATTCTCTGACTGTCCTAGATATTTGTTAATCTTAATTCTGTTTTGCAATTGATATGTTTTTAACACCGTCGAAAGCTTCTCATCAAAGAACGGAGCGTGGTCGTAATCATCAGTCAATACTGAATATTCTGGTTGCCATGGGCCGCTTGGATACGGCTTGATACTGCATTCTCCTTCTTCCTCGATTTCTTGAAAAATGTCCGGATTGGACTGGGTCCGCCACAATTCCTCGCCGAGAACCATCTTCAAAATAGTGACAGAAGGGCCTACGTCTCCAACTGTTATAGGCAATTTAAAGTTGAATTCTTTTTTAAAACTTGAAACTTCAATACCGTCAGGATCAATACCAAGTCTTGTTGCGACTGCCCTCAGATCACCTTGAGATATTGTTAATGTTATTTTAAATCCGCGTGCCATGACAAATCCTAATTCGTAGTATTGTGTCTACTGTTTATATAGTTCGATCCGTGAAGAGCCAAGAAATTATTCTCAAACGTACCCATGTTGACCTTACATGAAACAACCGAAGGAACAAGCTTTGATAAGGTTTCGAAAATCATTAAAGGTAACCCCTGGAACATTAATGCCGGCGGCGGAAATCCAGGGAATCCCAGAAGGACGATCTCAGGATGCCAATGGACCCCCACTTGTATATTGTACATCATTTGTATTTGTATGAAAGTTATCAAAACACCGCAAACTTCATCAATAAGCGAAACCAACTCTTCTAGCGCAGTCCTTAATTCATTTCCTTTCACCAAGGGCTGTTGATTTCCCGGCTTTCCATTCCCCGCTATTAGATCCACCCCATAAACAGCCCCTATGGTGCCACCCATAGAGTTGAACTTTTCTGTATCACCTGTTCCAGCGCCTGTAACTATTTTTATACCCTGCCTAGAAATCACTCTAACCTCGTCTGCCTTCAGAGCGATGGCCGATCTCGGAGAAACACCCTCACCTGGGCTTGGATTTGTGAGTCCAGGCTTGAGACCAAAAGCATGATCGACGTCGCACATTTGACTCATATATATTCGCGCCGAGTCCATCATCATCCCCGAATGGTTCATCCCGGGCCCAAGAGGTGTCCCTTTTAATAAATCACTCCTCTTTGCTGTGAAGATCGGATCGACCTCGGCTGGCACGCTGCCTGTCAAGTCGCAAAAGGGCGTGGGTGCGCCTCGGCCGACGACCATGTCGATTGCACCTACACCTTGGTTGCCGCGGCCGCCATATCCCGTCATTGCGTCGCCGGTGCGGTCGCGACCGAGAACTATCCATGCATTGTTGTTGTAGCCACCGGTTGAGATATCGTTAATCTTATCAGCCGTTATCACAAGGTCTCCTTTTCTTGGAGCAAAAGATGGCACCTTCTCCTTCAGCAGGTCGTAGCCGATACCTCTTTTTCTAAGATCTTTTGATGGCGTGTTTATTTCTTTATTTCTTGTCTTGCTCAATTAATAATCCTTTTCTAGCGTGAACTGCCAAGGCTTTGAAGTTGTGTTTTGCCTTTTGTCTTGAAAGCCTTTCTGGCGTTGATACTAGCAGAGAGGTCACCCTCTTCTAATATTTTAACAAACACTCCACTGTCCGGACTTGAACTTCCAAAAAAGCCAGATATTATGTCTCCTTCTTGTGGTGGTTGCTGGCCGGTCGTTATCAATCCATAAAACCTAGGTAGCATCAAACATCGCCGAGCTGTTTTGTCGTCTCCGACATCTATGCGAGCTTTGGATTGGGCACCAGGTTGGGGCCCCAGAGCAAGAGGTGCATAATCTGCGTATACTTCAACTAATTGCTGCTTGCATACATCCTTCTCCCCTCTTCTGAATTTTTTCCAGATCAACTTTGCGACATCACTGGTCATTCTTGAATTTATCTTTCCTAGTAGATTGCCCGGTATGACGTTTGTGTGGGCGACGCGGGCACGGATTAAGCCCTGGTTGTTGTGTGGGTTCTCGTCATTGAGGTTGTCGTACATTTCCTCTATTCGAATCAGCGTAGCATTCAAATGTTCTATGGGATCTTTACATTTGGATCTTCGGTTTGATGCTTTTACTTTTGTTGGCCTTTTATTGTTAAGAGACCAGAGATCACTCGCAGTCTCTTTTAAAAAATCTATTTGATCTTTCATTTCCTTGTTAGCCAAGGCGATCGCCTCTTGAGTCGCACCAGACGTGAGAGGGTCTTGTTGAGCTGCCTTTTTGTACAAGTCTGCTCTCTTTTCCACATCCATTCTCTCTTTTAGGCCCTTGCCCACGCGAGAAACAAATTTATCTCTTGACCCTAGCTTAGACATCGTCTTCTGTGCCCCCTTGAATCATATCGAAGAGTTCCTGTTTGTCCTCTTCTGTTATCGACTGATTCTGATCTGAATTTTTTTGCACTAATGATGCCAACTTAACCAATTGTTCATTTGAACGCTGTAGTGTCTCCAAATATTTTGCTGCGACAAGTCCTACCTCTTTGTGGCGATCTTCTGAAACCTGGATGAACTTCATAACCCCCATTAACAGCGCTTTCGTCGCAGCTCGGTCTTCATTGACGTTTTTTGTTGCGTCGCGGATATATTTGTCCAATGTGTTCATATAGTAATTAGTTTTTAAAAAAATTAGATCTCATCTCTAATCCACTTGCTCCTATAAATTGTATATTTACTTCGAATTTTGTTCAAATTATTCACAACTTGTTTTGTGTTCAAGCCCGTTATCTCTCTTAAATACAGATATATTGCCTTTTTGTTAAAGATTTCAATGTTTTCGATATTTTCCATAAGTATCTTTATAGCCTCAAGAAGCTTCTTTTCGTTCTCTTTCAAGTTGCCATTCGACCATTTCTCTAGCTGTGTGACTAGTTCGTTCCAATACTCACACTCTATTCTCTTCTCTAAATAATCATTTGTTACCGACACTGTTTTTAAGTCATTGGGGCTAGATTCGTTTATCTCTTCATAGCAAATCTCTTGTTTGTTTTTTTTGCTTGTTTTTTTAGTTTTGTGCAAGAACCAATGTTTTGTTATTACACTAAAATACGAAAAAGCCTTTGAACCACGAGTGGGATCATACTTGTCCAATATTGTTATCAACCAAATCTTACATTCATCTTTCAAAGAATCTATATTTGGCAAGTTGTTAAACTTGTACGTATATATAATTTTATCGACCATTTCATCAAAAGCAGGCTGTATGTATTCTATATACAGTACTGTCCTTTCTTTTATATCTTCGGTCTGACAATAGGCGACTATTGCATTCTCGTGGTCCTTGGTAAAATAACTCTTACCCGTCTTCGGTTTCGGCTTTATCCTTCTGCTCATTTAAAAATTTCCCGTAATTGTCAATCTGTTCCAATACTAATCTTGAGTGAGATATTAAATGTTGTAGAGAACTGTCTCCATAGAACATCTCGGTTTCATGCAAACCTTCAACATGAGTTTTGAAGTTTTCAAAAGTCTCATAAAGAATGTCTAAATCTTCATCCACTTGAGAAACATTGCGCAGCAACCAACGAGCATAAAACAAAAGATACACATTAATCGTTACCGAAATCGCAAGAATAGAATACAGCATCATAATTCCTTTCTATATTTTTCCTTGTCTTTTATAATCTCTTCTCTAGCATTTTTAATACTGTCCTTCACAACGTCCCCAATCCTAGTTTTAACCCCTGTCTTGTGACCTATTCTACCGACCGCCTTGTTCAAAGAACCTTTGGTTTGGCAAATCTCACAGTCTTCTAGCACTACTGACATTTTATGTTTGTAGTCCACTTCTTCCTTGCAAACATTGCAGTAATAAGTATACAAAGGCATCAATCGCTCCCAGTTGTGTTCACCTTTTCTTCGTCCAACAGTACACTGCCAACATTGTCGAACTTAACAGTAGGTGGATTTAAAACTATCAATTGTTCGTTTTCGTCTACTTGAAATTTAAATTCGTTCAACATCACTGTGATGTCACTTTGCTCCATTAAACTCTTTTGCAGTGCCATCATTAATGCCCCTAGGGCCTGATTCGAAAGTCTCATTTTAGTGCTCCTTTTTTTACCATCGAAAATTATTCTTATAAAACTTAACTATGTTTTCTATTTCCTCATCAAAGTCCCTTTGAGGGGACCACCCCAAACTTCTTAATTTAGAGTCATCAATGCTATACCTGACGTCCTGGCCTTTTCTACTGTGTGTAAGGTCAAGATGTTTCTTGTTTGTGCTCCAGGGGACCCCTTTGAAGAAACTTTCCAAGATCTTTTTTACAGTTATGAGATTTTTCTGTTCGAAACCGCCCGAGACATTAAAAATTTCATTTTTTTGGCCACTTTCCATTATTTTAATAATCGCCTCACATGTATCCTCTACATGCAGCCAAACTCTAACAGGGTCACCATTATCGTGAAGCCTTATCTTCTTTCCTCGCTGCAACTGCTTTACACAAATTGGAATTAACTTTTCAGGATACTGAAATGGTCCATAGTTGTTAGTAGGTCTGACGATTATGTAGTCCACGCCGTGAGTTCGATTCCAAGATTTAATCAGCAAGTCTGCTGCGGCTTTTGTGGCCGAATATGGATTGCTAGGATTCAAGGAGCTCTCCTCGTCGTGACTACCACTTACAATATCCCCATACACTTCGTCAGTACTTACCTGCATCAGTATTGGGCGTGCATTCACATTTGACGGCTTTAGAGCGATCTTTTTTAGCAAATTGTGCACACCTTCAATATTGGTTTGCACAAACTTGTCACTATCAATAATACTATTACCTACATGCGTTTCGGCAGCCGTATTTATAACATAATCGCAATCTGGTATTTTGCTCAAGGTTGATATGTCACTCTTTAAATACGAAAATTTTTCAACTTTCAACAACGCCCCTAAAACCTCCGTATTTGCCGCATAAGTCTCACTATCAATCCCAAATACACGGTAACCCTTTTCAAGACATTTTTTTGTTAAGTGGAATCCAATAAATCCCAAACAACCAGTAATTACAACAGTTTTCATTCAAACCTACCTTCGACACCTACAAAATCAGAACACACAGCGTAACAAACACCAATATCACCAATGAGGCCGTTTTCAGGCATCACCGCCACTGCTCCAGGCACCAGAATTTGGTTTGGATGTGTCCAAATGTACCCTTGCGACGTCAATGTTGCATCATCATTTTCGTGAAAAAAACAATGGACTCCAGCGTCAAGTAAAACCTTCAACGTCGGAATAGATTTAGCATGAACCCACATTGAAGGGTTTTTCAAAAAAGATACATCTATTAAGTGCTCTGGTTGATCATGCCCTAGGAACAACTTTCCATTATGGAGCCATACGTCTACCTCAACGTCATAACCCTTTAAAATCGCCTCTTCTATGTACTCTTTCTTGTTTTCTAGTTTTGGTTGTGGGCCATGCAGGTTCCCACGATGAGATATTAAAATCATTTTACCTCGACAAATTAACGTAGTAAGGAGATTTATCATATATAATTTCTTGAAACACCTTTTGCATCTCCTCTGCATCAGCTGGCCATAGTTTTTTAATGTTCTTGAATCCACTCATGTGTTCTTCATCATCGACCGCCCAGTGTGACCAACCAAGCCAGTCGTAATCTTTGCCGCGGCCTGCGCCTAAAATCTTTACTGGTATTTGATCTCTTTCTAGATAGTTTCTTATTATTTCAAATGGTCGGTATATCGCAAACGGAGTCATAGAATAGCAAATTGGGATCTTGCCCTCTAGTGCCATACCCACTCCTGCGCCGACCATCAACTGCTCAGCAGCGCCGACATTAATAAACCTATCCGAATACAACAAGCGAAGGGTATCAAAATGTTTATACCCTAGATCACCCACAATTAATACAATATCTTCATTTTTGGCCATCTCGTTAAACAGCAATTCTGTAAATTTTTTTCTAACACTCACTGTGAAGCCTCTCCTCTTCGTCTACAATTTTTAAACCTAGCTTGTATTCCTCTTCTGTCATCTTCATATAATGTGCGTCCAACCCTCTTAGAAAAGGAAATTGAGCCACCGATGTCCGATGGAAAACGGCTGTTGGCAAAAACGCCTTTACGCGTCTTTCCAAATAGTCAACATCTATGTGATCATAACAAGCGTAACCATTAGCGTTAACATGGACTTCTATGTTTTCTATATTCTTTTCTTTTATAAGCCGCAACGCTTCCCAAACAGAACCCTCTGCGCACTCACCATCCGTTATGGTCACGTACACTTTCTTCTCTGGTGCCGCCATGGCACGTCCGACTGCTACAAGAATGCCCAACCCTAAACTACCCGTAGAGCACGAAATGCCATTCTCCTCGTCCAAGTTTGGGTGGCCACCATGCTTCAAAAAAAGCTCATCAGCATCAACATGATCCAAATATTTCTCCAACACAACATAAAGAGCGAAGGCCGCGTGGCCGTTGGATAGAATAAACACGTCTTCTGGTTTCATTTTTGCGTAAATATTATCTATAATTTCCAAACATGTAAAACAACTACCTACGTGTTCCTCCTTGTGATCATACAACAACTTTAGCAGACGGCGCCTTAAATTAAAATCAGTCATCATTTTCCTCTCTTATAATCTCTTGATACTTTTCTAGTCCTTCAGGTGTGCCCAAAACGTAATGCCACGCATTCCGATCGATGGCTATTTTATGCCCATCTCTCACGGCCAAATTGTAAACCGGGCATATATAATATTCACCCTTGGTTTTATCCTTCTTGTCGATCATCTCTTTCGCATATCTTACAAACAGCGAACCTTCTCGAAAATAATACAAGCCACCGACAGCGTTGCGGCTTATCACTTCCTTTTCCGCGGCCTTACTCACATACCCATCTTCATCTAGAACCACATAACTATGTGCAGGAGAAGACGAACTAAAAGTGGCGACGGCGCCGGAAACATCACCTTCCATTGATGCAACATCGAATGCTGGACCAAAAAGACAGTCAGGTGTAAATATTACAAGCGGCTTTTCATTGTCTAGATGCTCCTCTGCTAGCATACAAGAAGATAAAGCACCCTCTGTATCGTAATCCACCGACACTATGGTAACTTTGTTGTTTTTAAAGGTGTTTTTTAATCTCTGGTCGAGTTGGTGCTCGTCTATGTGTTCTTTTCTTACAATAAAGATCATGTTTGCTTTTTCTATATTCACAGACTCTAGAGACTTTTCTACTAATATCTTCTGATCGTCTACCGGTATCAGCGGCTTTGGTACTGTGTATCCCTCTTCTGTGAATCGGTTGCCCTTGCCCGCTATCGGTAATAATAGGTTAAATTCTTTCATTTTTACTTAGCCTCTAATAAAAAATTAGTTGTTTGTTTGTGTGCATACTCGACACACTCTCTAATTGACAAATCAGTGTTGATCTTTTTCGAAATAAAACTAGCCGCGAAAAGGTCGCCGGCGCCGAGAACATTTATATTGTTTATTGTTTCAGTCTTTATCTCAAAAGACTCTTGCCCGTTCGAACAATAACTTCCAGCAGAATGGTGTAATATCACCCAACCCTTAACTACCTTTGCAAGCTCATCAAGAGGCGCAAACAAATCCTCGTCCGATACAAAAAGAAAATCTAAATTAGACAACACCTCCATATCAGGGGCGGGACCTGCTGTAACGTCCGCGGATATAATCCCCGAATCTATTTTTCTAACAAAGTCGATATCCTCCAACTGATTTACGTACATTACATGGTGCCAGCGGGCGAGAGACGGAACTATTGTCCTCGTTTTCATGTTTAGGTGGCCGCGGCCAACTCGGGTTGCAGCAGGCTTGTCAACAAGAATAATAGCTTTTCCGATTGAAGTTGGAACGAGCTGAATGTTTATTTGCTCTTCCGATTTCACTATCCCTGCCCAGAAATTGGCCATGGCCCCCAAGGTGACCCTCTCCTCAAAGCCATCAAAAATCGTGTCATGTGTTAAATGGCCATAGACGGCCACATCAGCTGTTTTTTGTGCCATCTAACTCATTTCCTTGCTTGTCTGTTCTTGTTTGTCTAGTTCTGCCACTTTTTCAGGGGGTGCATCCTCCAAAAGACCAACCTCTCTAAAATAGTCGTACAATTCAACAACCACCCCGGTGCCACCGGGCGATGATAAAACTTTGAAAGATTCTTGCTTTATTGCCTGTGGTGCATCCGAGGGAGAAAATGTATATTTCAATTTTTGGAACATTGATAAATCAAAATAATCATCCCCAACAAAGGCCATTTGGTCACCTGGGACCTTATACTTTTCAGCAAAAAGTTCTACAAAGCGGGCCTTATCTAAACTTAAATCGTCTCCTCGTGAACAATAAAAGTCAATGTTTCTCTTTTCGGCCATGGTCTTATTAAAAATATCACCCGACAACATAATAACCTCTATGCCGGCTGCCTTAAATCTCTTAATGGCTGTAAAATCTTTGCATAAATACTTCTTGGACAAAACATTGTGTTCTTTGTCATAATGCTTTGTACCGTCCGTCAGTACCCCATCAACGTCCAAAATCAACAACTTAACCATGATGACCACGCTCCTTTGGGTCTATGCCATACTTTCTCAGCAAATCACCCAACTCATTCTTATATAGTAACAAATCCCATTTACCAGCAACAACCGCAGTGGCAATATATGGATAAACTTTCGTATCATAATGGAACTCACCTCTCAAAGGCTCGCCATTATACAAGAACGAACCTTTTATACCAATCGTATTAGCAACGAAACTAGCATAATGTTCAAAATCTTGAATATTTTTAATTTTAGATTTCTCATAAACCTCAAGCAACCTAGAAGTAGCCCATATAGATGGCTGGACCGCCATTAAATACTGCGCGCTATCTATTTTGAACAGGTTCAAATCTTCGTCCAATTTAGTTGAAGTGTGCAGATTAATTGCCCCAAACTTAACAAAATCTAAGTCATATTTCCTCATTGCTTTTGGGAGCGCCTCGATCACTGCAATGTCCGGCTTTTCGTATAAAGGCATGTCTTCGTGGTGGAGTATTACAAATTCTTCCTGAATGTGAGTTAAACAACTTGCAACTCTTTCGTTATAGCTCAAGTTGTCATCATATTCTAAAATTTGCCAGCCGGGGACGTCCACCTGTTTATCTACAAGAAAATACCTCTTCTCGAAATCCCCCAGAAACTTCTCTGATTGGCCGAAAAACACTGGCCACACATCACTGTAGTCACTGTGGGAATATACGATTAAGGCCACATTATCAAATCTCTTTTTATTGCTCATTTTGTCATTCCTTGAAAAAGTGGAAACTCCCTAAGGTCTTTGTAGGGTGGGTCTTCAAGCAGATCGGGCACATGCTCAGGATAATTCTGCATCAACATTAATCCGCGCGCGGCCTGCTCAGGTGTCATGTACATATTCCAGCCATTAATTTCAATTTCATCATCATGATATCTAACCTCTGACCTTCCCTCGTACCTAGCTTTCTTAAACCATTCATAAGCTTCTTTAGAATCTGTAAGAATCAAACCCCCTTTTCCAATTTTTAAATGCTTCTTTATGTGAAAGGACAAACACATGTGTGTGCCAGGTATGTACATACCCGATGTTAGCCTTTTCGCGGCGTCATATATAGGGTATGGTTTTAGCTGATATACCCCTTCCCACTCCACGTCTTCAAACTCTACGGATCCACCGGAATGTAGAATAGATTGTGGCACAGACAAGTACGTTCTTGACGGTATTCTGACTGTTTCAACCTGTTCGTATTTACAACACAAAAGTAGCGCGTTAGTACAGCTGTTGGTAGAAACAGCATATGGAGACCCGGCGTAGTGTGCCATCTCCTCTTCGAACATTTTAACTATTTTATAAGGATTGTGTAACATCCAGCCTCTCCATGTATATCATCTCTTTATCTTCTCCTGTTTTTACAAAATTGTTAGCTTCAAATATTTTAATACTAGATTTGTTTTCTTTCTTAATTTTAGCACAAGATTGAGGAAATTTATATATTAAATTTCTTATCAAATATTTACCGAAGCCGCGGCCTTGAAATTCTGGGCGGACGGCTACTCTGATATCCCCGTCCACTGAACCTGCAAAGCCCACGAACTCAGATTCTATTAAGCACACTATATATTTATCACCGTTCTGCTTCATGAATCGATAATGTGTATCTTTATCAATTGCTTCCTGGTTGACAAACCCCGGACGGGCAGCGGGATGGTTTCTCAAATCCAAAATATCATCCCAATATTTTGACTCGTTATCGCGGGTATAAACCATCTCCAGCCAGTTGCACTTCTTCTCAAGGTCAGGGTGGTGAGTTCTGCTCCAATACGCCCTAAGGTAATCCCTAGCAATATCTAATCCCAAAAACGGATGCAGAGTCGTGCCAATATCCAAATAAGTGTTGTTTTCAAATCTTTGGTACATTTTGTGGATCAGCACCTCACTTAAACTACTTGCTGAGAACAAAAATACGTGATTCTCTATATTGTTTTTTTCAACCCACTCTGCTATCATATCCACTAGATCATGATCGTTAACTATGCAGTTTTTACCCACCCTAAAATCTTTTACAACATTCAATGGAACGTTTGACAAATCTGCGTTTTCGCTACATATCAACACGACATCCCTACTAGCCAATACAGGTACGACTACTGATATGAAATATCCATAATTACCATTCACGAGCAAGTTCGCCCAGGTTAAATGCTCTTCATCTCCATAGCCGTGCAGATCTCTCATCCATTTAACATACTGCTCCCCATTGCAACAAGGGTCTCCAATGCCTTTGTAGTACCCAGGTTTTCGAAACTTAAAAGACTCCAAAAGAGCTTCTCTCACAAATTGATGTTTTTCAGGGATGAACTCCTTATGGTCATCCTCGGGGTAACCAAACGAGTGCACTTTGTCTCCCTCTATAACCCTGTCCGATTGTAATGACAAGTGGATGTTTTTTAATATGTCAACCTCACCATCAGAAAATCTTGCAAATGCAAAGTTCTCCCCATTTGACAACATGGTGTGGAACTTTATCAAATCAGAGCTAAAATCTTTCATACATTCCATCCTTTACACTCAGAAATCGACTCCACCTCGCGGCATCTATCACCTCAAAACAAGATGAAATATTTAACGTATCAGCACCCCATGGAAAGGCATAAAAAGCATGCAAATCTTCCGAATACAATTTACCTATATTGTCTTGTCCAGAGCAGACGCTTATTTTCTTCTCTTCGTGATCAAGCAATATTGATTTCTCATGATCTATGATATACAATTCCACCCTGCCCAACAATGGGCCCATGGACTCGTTTTCATTAATAAACTTTTTAAACGCTTTTTCGATTTTTTCAACACTTGTAAACTTGTGAGGATATATTTTTTTAGGCATATCAAACAAACTCTGCCAATATAAAACTCTCGATTTTCGACCATTCTCCACGCATTCTTGTTCCGTGTCGCCTGGTTTGAGGAAATAGACACTATCCTCTTTATAAGCTTCTTCTATGTCTAGCGGCTTGACTATGTTGTTATTTAAGAATTTGTTCTTTTCCTTGCAAAAATAAACAAAACTGGCGAAGGGAATTGTAATTTTAGGATTAAAAAGTTTTTTATAATTATCAAACACACCCACATGAAAATCTTTAGCTTGTCGAAGACCAACAGTGTCGCCCTCATTTGCATAAAACCCTGCTAAAGAAAACTGCATGAACCAATAATCGATGGTTGGAAACATCGATTTTATACTCTTTGCTTGAGCGTCACTTAAATAACAATCATTCTGATTTAGTATAACCTTATCATAGATTTTGAAAACCTGGGCACTATCATGCTCGGTAGGGAACTGCACTATTGAAAGATTTTTCGAGATTGTGGTTAGTTTGTTCGGCTGGACCTCTGCCACATTGATCTTCATTTTCTTTATTGCTTGTACAATATTTTTGTTCTTCCTCTCCAAAAGAACGACTACTAGATCATTTTTACACTTTTTCTTTATTAGGTTTAAAGTTTTCCAATTCAAATGA
>MDSZ01002937.1_pt1 | contig 15220 bp, 16 predicted proteins | sample 811201 | NCBI WGS metagenome assembly MDSZ01 (sample SAMN05326647, study PRJNA326480) | marine metagenome | isolation source: seawater | place: Indian Ocean: North | collected 2010
CACGTTGATAGGCTGGATGTGGAAGCGCAGTAATGCGTGTAGCTGACCAGTACTAATAACCCAATTGGCTTGATTTATGCACTGAAAAAATTTTATTTTAAATTTTTTTAAAAAATATAGGATTTCCAGTAATGACTTCAAAAGATAAATTTTTAATTAATAAACATAAGCTTTTATGGCATCTTGATCGTGTTTCAGATTGGAATAAAGGAAAAAAAATTGCCCCTCTTTATATAGATATGGGCATAACTCAAACTTGTAACATTCGTTGCCAGTACTGCTATTATGCAACGCCGGAAAACAGAACAACTAAAATTATAACAACTGAAAATCTTAAAAGATTTATGAAAGACTGTGCAGAGATTGGGGTTAAAGGCATCGGTTTTTTAGGAGATGGAGAACCAGGAGTTCATCCAGGATGTTATGATGCAGTCATAGCTGGTGCAAAATCTGGAATAGATATGTGCATTTCAACAAATGGAACTGTCATGCCTGAAAAAAACTTTGTAGAATTTCTAGACTCACTTACTTACATAAGATTTAATATTAGTGCTGCTAGTGCAGAGACATACACTAAAGTGATGGGGACCTCACCAAAGATGTTTAATTTAGTTAAAAAAAATATTTTAAGATGTGTTGAAGCAAAAAAGAAAAATAAACTTAAAACCACAATTGGTATTCAAATGGTATTAGTTGAAGATTGTTCAAAAGACATTGTTGATTATGCAAAGATGGGCAAAGAATTAGGAATAGATTATGTAATGATAAAGCAATGTTCTGAACATGGTATCTTAAAGCATGATATTATCCCAGAGGATTACAATATATATGAAAAATCATTTTTGGAAGCGGAGAAATATGCAGATGAGAAGTTTTCGGTTTATATAAAAAGAACTAAAATGAACAACACTGTTAGAAAATACAAATCATGTTTTGGATGTAATTTTTTACCTCAAATTGATGGAGCTGGTGATGTGTACCCATGTGGCAACTGGTTTCAATCTAAAGATTTTCATATGGGAAATATAAATGATCAGTCTTTTAAAGACATTGTATTTTCACAAAGGTACGCTGAGGTTCAAAGAAAAGTTTCTGAGGAAGTTAATGTTCATAAGGAATGCGGAACAAGTTGCAGACAGAATGAAATCAATGAATTTTTATGGGATTTAAAAAACCCACCGGATCATATCAACTTTATTTAAGATCTTAATATTATTATCAATGAGCGAAAAAAATATTGAAATTCATCCTTCAAGGTGGAGAGCTCGCACGAATAACAAAAAAAATATAACGATTAGGATTTACGATCAAAAGAATAAAATCTATGACGTTCATTTTCCATTGGATCAATTAATAAAAATAAATAAAATATTTAAAGAGATAATTGGTTATTCTGAAAAAGAAAAGTTTTTAGAAACAGATTGGCAAAATACAGTATTTGAGCTTGATAAAGAAAATATAAACATGAATTTGCAAAAAGATCAGCAAAGTTCTAAATATTGTTTTAACTTTGAGGATAAAAAAGGAAGTAAGATTAAATATCATTTATCGCTAGATGACTTAAAGAAACTACAAAAAAATATAACAAAAGAAATAAAGTTTTAATTTTGAGGTTTTAATGAAAACTAATCCAAAAATTAAAAATATTACTAAAATATTTTATAGGGTTAAGAAAAAAATTATAGAAAAAATTATTAGTGTTAAATTAAATTTATTAGAAATATATCTTTTAGAATATACTTACACTAGAAACAAAAATTTTAAGTTTATTTGATATTATGAAATTAATTATTATAGGAAAAGTACAGTGAAAGTAAGATATTCTTATTTACCCCAACAATTTGGTAACTGTCCAGACCTTTGGTCAAAGTTGAAAAAGTTTGTATCGACGGGTGATTTTACTTTGGGTAAGCCCTTGAAAGAATTTGAAAATAATTTCGCAAAATTGACAGGTACAAAATATGCTGTTGGTGTGAATTCCGGTACAGATGCAATTAAACTTTCTTTGAAAGCATCTGGTATAAAACCTGGAGATGAAATCATTACAGCTGCAAATACATTTGTAGCAACTGTTGGGGCAATAAGAGAGCTGGGCGCAAAACCAATTTTTGTTGATTGCGATAATACTTTTTGCATCAACGTAGATTTGATTGAACAAAAAATTTCAAAAAAAACCAAGGCAATAGTGCCTGTTCATTTTACTGGATATATGACTAATATGCCTAAATTGTTAAAGTTAGCAAAAAAATATAAATTAATAATTATAGAAGATGCATGTCAGTCAATACTTGGTGAGATAAACAAAAAAAAAGCGGGAAGCTGGGGTAATTTCGGTGCATTTTCTTTGCATCCTCTAAAAAATATCAATGTTTGGTCAGATGGAGGCATAATCACAACTAATAGTCTAAAAGATTACAGACATTTAATTTTATTACGAAATCATGGATTAAAAGATAGAGACACAGTCCAGATAAATGGTTATAATTCTAGACTTGATACCTTCCAGGCAGTAATTGGAAATTGGTTATTGCCAAAAGCAAAAAAAATAGCCAAACAAAGAATTTTGAATGCAAAGTTTTATGATAAAGAATTTTGTCAAATTAAAGAAATTGAAATTCCACCCAGGCCCATTAATTATAAAATTGTTTATCATTTGTATATTATATTTGCAAAAAAAAGAGATAAACTTTTAAAATATTGTTTAGATAGAGGCATTGAAGCTAAAGTGCATTATCCAAAACCAATGTATCTTCAAAATAGTCAAAAAGATTTAAGACATAAAAGAGGCGATTTCCCAATAACCGATGCACATACCAAAAAAATAATTACTTTTCCTTGTGATCAACATTTATCTAAAAAAGAATTAGAATATGTTGTTTCAACGGTTAAAAAATTTTATAAGAATAATTAAATGAAAACTCCTTATGTTGATCTAAAGCTACAATGGAGAAAAGATAAACCAAAGCTTTTACCTTTAATTGAGAAAGTTTTATCAAAAGGCTCATATGTCATAGGTGAGGAAGTAGATAAATTCGAAAAAAACATAGCTAAGTATTGCAACGTTAAGTATGCTGTTGCTTTTAATAGTGGAACTGATGCCTTAACTTTTGGTTTAATGTTGCTCGGAGTTAGAAAAGGTGATGAGGTTATAACACCTCCAAACTCTTTTATTTCTTCGACATCCTCTATTATCCATGTAGGAGCCAGGCCAGTATTTGCAGATGTTTTAGACGATCAGAATATCGATCCAAAAGAGATTGAAAAAAAAATAACAAAAAAAACCAAAGCAATTATGCCAGTTCATCTCACTGGGAGAATTTGTAGAATGAATGAAATAAAAAAAATTTCTAATAAATACAAAATTCCAATAATAGAAGATGCAGCGCAATCAATAGGTTCAAAATATTACAACAAAAAATCGGGTACTTTTGGTGATATTTCTTGTTTCTCCGTTCATCCACTTAAAAATTTAAATGCGTGTGGAGATGGAGGGTTTTTTGTGACTAATAATCTTGAATTTTTTAAAAAAGCAAAAAAATTGAGAAATCACGGGTTGGAAGATAGAAATATAGTTAAGAATTATGGGTATATTTCTCGCATGGATGTAGTGCAATCTTGTATTCTTAATTATAGATTAAAAACATTGAAAGATACTATAACTAAAAGAAGGAAGAACGCTGCATTTTATTTAAAAAATCTTAATAGAGATTTTTATAAGATAGTAGAAGAGAAAGAATATGAGTTTAATACTTATCATACATTTGTTGTCCAAACGTCTAAAAGAAATGAACTAATTAAATTTTTAAAAAAAAGGGGGATTGGAACTGCAATTCATTATCCTATTCCAATACATCTACAACCTGCATCAAAATTTTTAAATTATAAAAAAGGAGATTTTCCAGTTGCAGAGAAACAATCTAAGAGAATATTAACAATTCCTATCCATCAAAATTTGAAACAAAGAGAATTAGAAAACGTGGTGTGGTTAATGAATAAATTTGCTAGTGATAATAAAGAATAAAATGTCAAAAGAACTCAAAATAAAACTAGATAAAAGATCAAAGCATTTGAGAAGCTATATAACACGAGCTCTTTTATCAGCAAACAGAGGACATTTTGGTTCCTCAATGTCATTGGTGGAAATTTTGAGAGTTCTTTATGATCATATAATATTTTTTGATAATAAAAATCCAAAAAATGAAAAAAGAGATAGGGTTATCTTAAGCAAAGGACATGGATGTTTAGCATTGTACTCTATACTAGCGGATAAAAAATTTTTTAATATTAAAGAATTTGATAACTTTTTAAAATTAGACTCTATGCTTGGTGGACATCCTGAAAATAATAAAGTTCCAGGCGTTGAAGCATCTACAGGTGCCTTAGGACATGGTTTGCCAATAGCAGTTGGCATGGCTCTATCATTAAAATTGAAAAAAAGTAATTCTAAGGTTTATGTAATACTTGGTGACGGCGAATTAAATGAGGGTTCAAATTGGGAAGCGTTAATGTCTGCAAAAAAACATAAATTGTGTAATTTAAAAATTATAATTGATTATAATAAAATACAGTCATACGATTTTGTAAAAAATGTGGTTAATTTAGAACCTCTAAATAAAAAGTTTCGCAGTTTTGGTTTTGATGTTTCTGAAGTAAATGGTCACAGTGTACCAGAATTGAAAAAAAACTTCTCCAAATTTAAAAAACAAAAATCAAATAAATGCTCAATAACTATTTGTCATACTATCAAAGGTAAAGGTTTCGGAGTTGCGGAAAATAATCCAAGTTGGCATCATAGAAATAGCTTTAATGATGATGAAAAAAAAATAATTTATAGAAGTTTGCTTTAATGAGAAAAAAGTGTCTAGATACAATTTTCGAACTTGCAAAAAAGAATAAAAGAGTAGTCTTTATAGGATCCGATTTAGGACCAAATGTTTTAGAGAACTTCAAAAAAAAAATCCCTAATAGATTTTTTATGGAGGGTGTGTCTGAACAGTCAATTATTGGGATGGCAGCAGGAATGGCTATGGAGAGTTATATTCCTTTCGTAAATACCATATCGACTTTTATTACAAGACGGTGTTATGAACAAATTGTTGTTGATTTATGCTTGCATAATTTGCCAGTTAAATTAATTGGTAATGGAGGTGGTCTAGTTTATGCGCCCTTGGGACCAACGCATCAAGCTATTGAGGATTTTACAATATTACGAGCTATACCAAATATGACTATTTTGGCCCCATGCGATGCTATCGAAATGGAAGCAATAGTTCGTGAAACACTAAAATTAAAGTCACCAGTATATATTAGGGTCGCTAAAGGTGGAGACAAAATAGTTCACAATAAAAAACAAAAATTTAAAATCGGTTTGGGAGTATTAAAAAAAAAACCAGGTAAAATTTTATTTTTGTCTACAGGTGTAATGACCCAAAAAGCTTTAGAAGCATCTTCAATTTTAGAGAGAAAATATAAAATTAACACAGGTGTCTTGCATTTTGGAACAGTGAAACCATTAGATGGAAGAGCTCTTAAATATTGGTTACCTAAAGTAAAAAAAATTATTACAGTAGAGGAAAACATTTTAGATGGAGGATTCGGAGCAAGTATTTTAGAGTATGTAAATGATAATTTAAAAAATCACTCAATCGAAATTTATAGAGTTGGTTTGCCCAATCAATTTGTTGAGAAATATGGATCCCAAGAAGAATTGCACGATGTATATAAATTGAATTCAGAAAATCTAATTAAAATAGCTAGAAAATTATTATATAAAAAAACATAAATTAAATGAAAAACTTTGCTCTTTATAAAACACCACTTCCAGATAAGACATGGAAAAATATGTCTAAAGATGAAAGGTCTAGTTTAGTTAATCAAGAATTAAAAAAAAAAAAATTAGATTATTTTAAAATAGTAGATTTGCCAGATAATGGACAAATTGTTTTTAAAGTTTTAGAGTCTATTCCAGCAAGTAAAAGAGGCCTTTTACTTTTGGATTTGGAAGAACAAATAAAAACTAACATTGACAAAGGTTTAACCGTATGGTTTGAACCAATTGGTGACAAAAGCAAATTAAGAAATTTAAGAGGAATTGTATTTAGCCCTGATAAAATTAATGAAAAATAGTTCACAAAATTGCCAAGAAAATATCAATAGTTCTGTAAAAACAAAAGATGGAGACCTTATTTTAGACTCACATAAGCTATCCTACCATTATGATAGAGTACAAGCCTGGGAGAACGGTCAGCAAATAGCACCAGTAAGTGTTGATATGGCGCTATCTAGAGCTTGTGGTGCTATGTGTTCCTTTTGTTATGCCATGGTTCAAGAGCCACAGGAGAGAGCAAATATTAAAACAAAAGATGCTCTTAACCTTCTGGATGACTTTGCAGAGATCGGTATTAAGTCTGTTTCGTTAGTTTCGGATGGAGAAAGTACTTTGTCAAAAGCTTATGTTCCATTTATTCAACATGCTAAAAAAATAGGAATAGATATAGCAAATGCCACAAATGGCTGGGAATTTGAACCTGATAAGATAGATCAAGTCCTTCCTTCACTTACATGGATTAGATTTACAGTTGGAGCAGGTACTCCACAAGGTTATGCAAAAATTATGTACAAGAGTGAAAAACATACCGAGGTTTATGAGAGAGCAATGAAGAATATTAGATATGCAGTCGAGTTAAAAGAAAAATTAAAATTAAATGTTACCATTGGTATACAAATGGTTTTAATGCCAGATTTTAAAGATGAAATTATTCCTTTTGCAAAGCTTGCAGTAGATTTAGGTGTAGATTATGGAGTTATAAAACATTGCTCTGACGATGAGATGGGAACTTTAGGGGTGGACTATACTCAATATGAAAACATGTATCCACTAATATCTAAAGCTGAAAGTTTAAGTAACGAAAAAACTAAAGTGATTGCAAAGTGGAAGAAAATTAAAGATAAAGGTGTGTCTACATATAATAGATTGTACGGTCCACAATTTTTGTTACAATTAAGTGGATCTGGACTTGTTGCTCCATCAGGTCAATTTTTTAACGCCAGATATTCAAAATTACATATGGGAAATTTTACAGAAGAGCGCTTTAAGAATATTTTTAAATCTGAAAGATATAGAAGAATTATGAATTACATAGCTTCGCCAAGTTTTGATGCGCAAACAATGATGGGTACATTGCCTATTACTCATTATATTAATGAGGCATTAAATAATCATATCACTGGAAAATTAAGAATTCAACCTAGCAAAGGTCAAAAGCCTTTGCATGTTAATTTTTTGTAATTATTGATGATAAATAAAACAAAAATAATGGTACTTGGGTCTACAGGTTTATTGGGTACTTCAATTGAAAAAGTAATTAAAAATGATAAAAATTTTAATTATGTAGGCTGTTCTCATAAAACAATTGATATAACAAATAAAAAAAAACTTGAAAAACTAATTCATAAACATAAACCAAAAATTATAATTAATACTGTCGCTTTAATAGGTATTAATTACTGCGAAGCTAATCCTGAAAAAACTATGAATGTTAATGCTTTTTCGGTATTTAATTTGGCTGAAATATGTAAAGATAAAAAAATTATACTTGCTCAGATAAGTACACATGCAGTTTTTGATGGAAAAAATAAATCTCCTTACAAGGAAAACGAACAACCTAATCCACTAAATATTTATGGTTATTCCAAATTAATTGGAGAATATTTTGTTAAGATGAAATTAAAAAAATATTTTATTTTAAGAATGCCTACTATGTATGGACCAAGACGGAACAAAGCCCAAGGTTTTGTTGATAAAATGATAACAAATATGAAAATGGGAAAAGATTTAAAAATAGCAGGTGATAGAATTGATTCGCCATCTTATGCTTTGACGGTTTCTAATAAAATAAAAAAAATTATAAAAACTAATAAATTTGGCACTTACCATATTTCAGACAAGGGTATGATTTCATATTACCAATTTATTAAAGAGTTATCAAAATGTATCGGTTTTAAAGGAAAAGTGCTCAAAGCAAAAGATAAAGATTTTCCTTCTGCTGCACCAAATCCTCTAAGAGTTGCCATGTCACCTTTGAAAGGAGGTACAGGCGTATTTTGGAAAAAAGCTCTCAAAAATTATTTAAGACAAGAAAAAATAAAATGTTGAACCAAGAAAACGAGATTAAAAATATTAACAAAAGATTGGAAATAAATTCTATTACTGAAATAGAATATTTTCCAAAATATATAGAAATAGAGGCATACGATGGCTGCAATTTTGATTGTGTAATGTGTCCATTGGGAAAATCTATTTACAAAGGGGGTGGCGCTATATCTACTGAACTTTTTGACAAGGTTGTTTCTGAAATTGCACCTTATAAGGATTGGATAAAATTAGTGTGTTTATCAAGGAACGGTGAGCCACTGATTAATAAAAATTTGCATATTATGGTTAGCAAATTGAAAAAGGCTGGTATAAAAAGGGTGAACTTTTCTACTAATGCGAGTGCCTTGAATGAAAAAAAATCTTCAGAATTAATTAAAGCTGGATTAGATGAAATAAGATTTTCTATAGATGGTTTTACAAAAGAGACTTTTGAAAAAGTTAGAAAAGGTGGTAATTTTGAAAAGGTAATAAGAAATTGTCTTAAATTTATTGAAATTAGAAATAAATTAAAAGCTCATACGCAAATTCAGGTAAGATTTGTTGAACAAAAAGCAAATACACATGAAATTGAAGAATGGAAAAATTTCTGGATTTCTAAATTAAAAAAAACCGATTTGGTTGCATCGAAAAAATTACATTCTTGGGGTAATAAGCTGAGTAATTTTGAAAATAACATAGACAAAATATACAAAAAACCCTGTATTTCACCATTTTCAACACTTGAGATTCTTTATGACGGTACAGTACCTTTGTGTGGATGTGATTATGAGCCTACAGTAAATCTAGGGAATGTGAAAAAAAATACACTTAAAGAAATTTGGAATAGTAAAAAGTTTAAAGATATAAGAAAACAACACCAAGAAGGAAGAAGAAATGAAATACCAATATGTGTTGGATGTAAAATTTGGGATCCAGATATAACAAAAACAATTCACAAAGATCTATAAATTTGTAAACATCATATGAATTTTTCTGTAGCTGCTATAATAAAATATAATAATAAATATTTATTTCAAAAAAGAGATAATAAAAAAGAAATATTTTATCCTGGTTTTTTTGGTCTCTTTGGAGGACTACCAAAAAAAAATGAAAAACCTATTGATTGTATAAAAAGAGAGCTTAGAGAGGAATTATCTTTGAACATTCAAGAAAGTAAATATTTTTTAACTACTGATTTAAAATCTACAAAGTTTAGAAAAAAAAATTCAAAAATTTTTAAAAGACATTTTTTTTTGTGCAAACTTCCAATTAACTTTAAAAAAAAAATTAAATTACAAGAAGGATCAAGTTATAAATTTATAGATTTAAAAAGTATTGATATCTTAAAGTTTGTACCTTTTGATATTGCTACTGTATATTTTCACATGTTAATTTCGTCCAAAAAAAAAATTATTCCAAATAAATATCTTAGATAAAAAATTTAATCATTATTATATCTTGCTCTAATACAGACAAAAACTATTGATTATTCTTTTTGAAATTCAAAAAGTACACAAACTTACTGTTCCTTAAAAACTAAATTTTAGAAATAGACATTTTTTTAAGTTACCCTATGTATAAATTATTTATTTTTACGGATATAAAGAATTATTTAAAAAAGATTGCAAATCTTAGATAATAGTTTATGTGAAGATTTATTTTGATTTAATAACACACAAATAAAATTAATTTAATAAATATAATGAAAAAAATATCCTTTATAACTGGATGTTCCGGATTTATCGGCAGTCATATGACAGATTATTTATTAAAAAAAAATCATATTGTGTATGGAATAGATAATTTGGCCTCTGGAAAGTTAAATAATATTCAAAAAGCTTTTAAAAACAAAAATTTCAGGTTTATCAAGGGAGATATTGAAAATATTGAAAAATTATCTTTAAAAAATAAAATTAAAAAAATAGATTACTTTTTTCACTTTGCAGGACATGGTGAACTAATACCATCAGTTACAAATCCTTTAGACTATTTTAAAAATAATTCTTATAAAACAGCAATTATTATTGATCTTGTAAGAAGAAAATTCAAATTAAAAAAATTTATTTACGCAGCATCATCATCTTGTTACGGCATACAAAATAAAAAAACAAACGAACACCAGGTAATAAAAACAGAGCACCCCTATGCCTTCTCTAAATATACCGGGGAACAAATTTGTTTACACTGGGCTAAAGTTTATAAAATACCAACTATATCGATAAGAATATTTAATGCATATGGCCCGAGATCCAGAACAAATAATGTCTATGGTGCGGTTATAGGGGTTTTTTTAAGACAAAAACTCTCAAACTACCCTTTAACAATAGTTGGAAATGGAAACCAAAAAAGAGATTTTTTATATATAAGTGATTTATGCGAAGCATTCTATAAAGCTGCTTTATCGAAGTATCGATGTGAGATTTTTAACTTGGGCAGAGGCTCTCCAGAAAAGATCAATTATTTAGCTTCACTTATTTCTGATAAAAAAAAATTTATACCTTGGAGACCAGGTGAACCATTTAAAACACATGCAAATATAAAAAAAATAAAAAAGTACTTGAATTGGAAACCCTTAGTTTCTTTAAAAAAAGGAATAAAAGAAGTATTAAAAAACATTAATTATTGGAAAAATGCACCATTATGGACACAAAAAAAAATTAATAAAGCAACAAAAGATTGGATGGAATATTTAAAATGAAAAAAATTTTAATCACTGGCGGCGGAGGTTATGTCGGATCGGTTCTGAGTGACTACCTTATTAGAAAAGGATATGACGTTGCTGTATATGATCTATTTTTATATGGTGAAAACGTTTTTAAAGAGCACAAAAAAATAAAATTAATAAAAGGTGATATTAGAGATTATAAATTATTTGAAAAAAGTGTTAAAGGCTATAATGTTGTTATTCATCTAGCTTGCATATCCAATGATCCAAGTTTTGAACTTAATCCAGAATTAGGAAAATCAATCAACCTTAATGCATTTGAGCCTCTAGTAAAAGCAAGCATAAACTCTGGTGTAAAAAGATTTATTTATGCATCATCATCTAGTGTTTATGGTGTAAAATCTGAATCTAATGTTAGCGAAGAGGTAGATTTACAACCTTTAACAGACTACTCAAAGTTCAAAGCAGAATGTGAAAAAATTTTAATCAAGTATTCAAGTAAATCATTCGAAACTGTTGTTATTCGACCAGCAACTGTATGTGGTTATTCAATGAGACAAAGATTGGATGTGATAGTCAATATACTCACTAATTTGGCTTTTCATAAAAGACAAATTACTGTTTTTGGTGGAGATCAGCTTAGACCAAATATTCATATGAATGATATGATTAGAGCTTATGAAATATTAATAGAAGCACAAGCTGATCAAATAAATGGACAATTCTTTAATGCAGGATGGGAAAATAAAACTGTAAATGAGATTGCGAACTTAGTAAGAGAAAATTTAGGAAAAGATATTAAAATCATAAAGACAAAGTCAGATGATAATAGATCATATCATATTTCATCAAAAAAAATAAAAACTATTTTGAATTTTGAAACTAAATTTACAATTGCTGATGCAATTAATGATCTTAGCCAGGCTTTTAAAAATCAGCTTTTGGATGATCCCCTAAACAATCAATTGTATTACAACATTAAAAGAATGAATGAACTGAATTTAAAATGAAAAAAAAAATTCTTATAGAAAAAAATTTATTAAAAATTGTTAAACAAACAAAAAAAAATAAAAAAAAAATTGCACTGTGTCATGGCGTCTTTGATCTTCTTCATCCTGGACACATTTATTATTTTCAAGAAGCAAAAAGGAAATGCGATATTTTAATTGTTTCAATTACTGCAGATAAACATGTGTTGAAAGGATCAGGTAAACCATATTTCAAGGAAAAGCATAGAATCAACGCTTTATCATCGCTAGAGATTATTGATTACGTAATACTTAGTGAGGAAAAATCAGCTGTTAATATTATAAAAAAAATCAAGCCAGATTATTATGTCAAAGGAAGTGATTATAAAAATTCAAAAAATGATATAACTGGAAAAATTAATCTAGAAAAAAAAGAAGTTCAAAAATATGGAGGTAAAATTATATTTACAACAGGTCCCGTATTCAGTTCTAGCAAAATTATAAATAACGAATTTTTTTATAATCAACAACAAAATCAATTTTTAAGTAAACTAAAGAAAAAATATAATGTTGAGACGATTTTAAAATTTGTTGATAAATTAAGTACCAACATTCCCCTTGTTACCGGTGAGACAATAATAGATGAATATATATTTTGTAAAGCAATTGGTAAATCTGGCAAAGAGCCATATATGGTAATGCAAGAAAAAAATTCTGAAAAATATTTAGGAGGAGTATTGTCAATTTCACAAAATTTAGCATCAATATCAAAAAAGGTTCATTTGCTCACAGCGCTTGGATCAATAGATGATTATAAAAAAAAAATAATAAAAGAGTTAAGAAAAAACGTTAATTTAAATTATGTTTTAAAAAAAAATTTACCTACGATTGTAAAAAAGAGATTTATAGAGGAGGTTGATAACAATAAATTATTAGGAATTTATAACGTAATGGATGAGAAAGATTCTATTAACAATGAAAATATATTAATTAAAAAATTCAATAAATTAGTCACAAAATCTGATCTAATTATAATTGCAGATTATGGCCATGGTTTTTTTGGAAAAAAATTTAGAGAAATTATTCTCAAAAAAAATAAATTTACAGCGTTAAATGCACAAGTTAATGCATTCAGTATTGGTTACCATACTATTGCAGGTTACAAAAAAGCCGACTTAGTATTAATGAATGAAACTGAACTGAGGCAAGAATTGAGAGACAAAACTTCTGAACGTATTCAGTTGATTAAAAAGTTAGAAAAAACAATTAAAACTAAATATATTGCAGTTACCCATGGAAAAACAGGCGCTACAATATTTTCAACAAAAAATAAAGAATTAGTAACTGTTCCAGCCTTTGCAAGAGAAGTCATTGATAAAGTAGGCGCTGGCGATGCATTATTTCCTGTGTTAGCTAGTTGTTTAAAATCTAAATTACCAATTGATATATCACTTTTTCTAGCTTCAATTTCTGCTGCAATAAATGCTGAAAATTATGCATCTAAATCATTATTGGACAAAGTATATTTTAAAAAATATTTGGAACATTCTTTAAAATAATTCTTTGCAAATTTATGAAACTGAAAATTAATTAAATCAAAACTCTAACAGTAAACTTTAAAAAAATGTTTAAATATATAAAACTTAAATTATTCTACTAAATATAATGAATACCCACTTAAAAAAATTAATAAAAAAAATTTTTTACTTTTTAGCAAACATGACACTAATTTTAATTATACCATTTATTTATTATATATTTAAAATTTTAAACATTAAATTTTGCATGATTAATAATTCAAGAATTGGTCATTTTTCAATAAATAGTGAATTAGCAATGAGTTACTCATCTATTAGAAAAATTAAATGCATATATTATTTAAGTCAAAAAAATTCATGTAATAAATATTTAGAAGATTTGCTTAAAAAAAAATGTTTTTATTTAAATAGACCTGTCTGTGAGATAATTTTAAATCAACTTAATCTCTTTAAAAAATTTATTAGTAAAGATTTATATTCTTTTTCATTAAATATTTATCTGGAGAGAGATAGTAATAATTTTTTAAATAATTTAAAAAAGAATATTTTTATAAAAAAAAATGTCATCTTATTAAGAAATAATAAGTTTGACAAAATATTAAAAAATAAATTCATTACATTGCATGTTCGCGATGAAAATTATTTGAAAAATAAATTTAAAGATAAGGATTATAGTATACATGATTGTAGAGACTCGGATATTTCCAATTATAAAAAGGCTGTTGAGAGTTTAATTAACAGAGGTTTTGGGGTCATTAAAGTTGGAGATAAATCTAGTAATAGATTAAATATTGAAGACTCTCGATACTTTGATTATGCATGTTCTGAATTTAAATCTGATAAACTTGATATTGATATTCTTAATAACTCTAGCTTTGCTATCGGTACAGAAAGTGGTGGAACCATGTTAAGCCATATAACCTTAAGAAAGCCAACATTATGCGTAAACCATACCCAAATCGGTCAAATTCATTCTAGTCAAAGTTATGTTTGGTATATTCACAAAAAACTAAAAAATTTAAAGACCCAAAAATATTTAAGTCTTAATGATATTTTTTCTCAAAATTTTGCATATTTCTTAAATGATTATCAATCTAAAGGTTTAGAATTGATAGACAATACAGAAGATGAAATTAATGATGCTGTAAATGAATTTATTGATTTTCAAGAAAACAAAATTAATTTAAAAAAAATATTATTGTATAACGATAAATATAAAAAAAAGTTTTTAGAAAATCATCATAAATATTATGATCATTGTATTAGTGCTTTTTTTAAAAATTTTAAATTAGGTAGAGATGCAATGAAATTTCATGGAAAATTCGAGTCAAATATTGCACCAGGATTTTTAGAGAAAAACCAATATTTATGGAAGGATTAAATAATTAAAAAGTTGTGTTATTAATATGGGTTACAAATATATTCTAGGGTTTCAAACTTATGCCAGTCACGATTCAGGTGCGTCTATCATAAGATTTAAGAAAGGTGAAAAACCAAATTTTATCGCTATTAGCGAAGAGAGATTAAGTCGTAAAAAAAATAATTATGAATTTCCATTACTATCAATCAAATATTGTATGGACTACTTTAATATAAAAAAACTTTCACAAATTAATTATATTATTACAGATTGGATCAGAGAAAAAAGATGGCTAAGAAGCGGCCCTGGCTATTCTTGGTCTGAATTCGATATTTTTAAAGAATATATTAATTTTGACAAAAAAAAAATTTTTATAATCGACCACCACCTTGCTCATGCAGCTTCAACTTATTACACAAGCAAATTTAAAAAATCTTCGATACTAATAGTTGATGGTAATGGCTCTGATTTAGAGACAAATAGTTACTATTTTGGTGAAAATAATAAAATTAAGCTGCTAGATAAGTATAAAAATTTTGGAATTGGAGAGCTTTA
>MDSZ01098542.1_pt1 | contig 15219 bp, 16 predicted proteins | sample 811201 | NCBI WGS metagenome assembly MDSZ01 (sample SAMN05326647, study PRJNA326480) | marine metagenome | isolation source: seawater | place: Indian Ocean: North | collected 2010
CGACTACGTTACCATAAAACAAAGACATAACTATGATAGTAGTATTACATTATGCAGACGGTGATTTTAATGCAATTCACTATGAACGTAAGAGGTTAGAAACTTACTTATCACAACAGATAAAGAGTACAACCTACTTAGACAAGATGGATTATATTAGAATAGAGTATGAAATGCACCATGAATTAGTTATTCCAAAAGGAATTAAAGTAAATAGATTTTTGAGAAATAGATTTGATGCCTACACAGGCAGCGATGGAGGGTTAATAAGTATTCCTTGTACTATTCTTCAAATTGTAGAAGATGAAGAAAAACAAATGAATAATGCAGACCCTACAACAATAGTATACAAGGATATCATAGTATATCCATTAAAGGTGGAAAGACAATTAATAAGATTATTCGAGATATCAAGAAATGCCATATTTAAGAAGAGAGAAACTAAACCGAAGCCCAAAAGGGGTAGACGGCGACCACAAGGTAGGAAGAAGCGAAAGCGCTAAACCTACCCCTACGTCTGCTACATCCGATACTGCTTTAATTGAAAGTATTTATGACGACGAAGTCAGATTAAATATGTTAGAAATGGCTGAGAAAAAAGTTTTAGAGCTAGAAGATTTAGCAGAAAATGCATTAGGTGAAATTAATTTACTTATAGATCCTGATAAAAACTTTCCTCTAGTCAAAGCAATATCTACTTTAAAGGGAGAACCAACTCTAGTACTAGATGGAGAGATTATACAAATGGCGGCAGATTTATCCATGGATGGCTTTACGCATATGAATGGATTTGATCCAGTAGCAGCTATGCTAGGAGTACACGGAGGTGAAGATAAACCAGATGTGCCTGTTCCGAGATTGTTTATGGATTGTGAAGAAATGGCTGCATTGGGTAATATTCCTTCGCCTGGAGATGAAGATTATGAAACTCAATCAGTAGAAGATGTACATGTTGAAGTAGAGCAAGTAAAAGCTATGGATATTTATACTAAATTATGGAAATTATTTAAATATTTTCCAGGAGTTGATATTAGAAGTTTTCTTAAAAAAATTAGGAATAGATGGACTAAGCGCCCAGTTAATAGAGCAATTAGATGGGTTGAATGTCGAATGATTAATCCAGGATTGTTTTTATTAACAGGTGAAGCAAGGTCATGTAAACCAGGAGATGATGCAGACGAAATGCCTGATCCTGGAGAAATTTACAATTTAACTGAAGAAGACTTAGAAGGAACTGGTTTAGATTGTATGGAAGCAGCTGGTATGGTTGGGCAGTATTTAAGTAGAAATATGGATGGGGACAAAGCTATAGGTTTAATGTATTCTGCTATGGAAGAAAGAGCAATGCACGAAGCTAAAAAGTTTGGTCAGTTATCTATTAATATAAAAAATAAAAATAGATTTAAAGATAGAATAGATAATCTATATGAAACGACAAAAAATAAACCTAGATACAAAAAAAGATTCTATGATCACAAAGATAGCTTTATTCCAACAGTAGGTAACACTAATATAATGATGAAGGCAGATATATAATGGATTACGATACACTATACAAACATGAAATCTATTTAGGCGATTATAGAATTGATTGGTCTGATCAAAAAATTACAGTAACGTGTGGCTGTGCGCATGCTCCAGATTTAGAAATATTTTCAGATACTCCTACAGTATGTCCGTACTGTAGTAGAAGATATTCTATATTAGAACTAATTAAAATAGAAGTTCCATCCGATTTAGAAGATTATGAAACTCCTAGAGAAGATATATCCGTACAAGAAATTATAAATGAGGATAGAAGAAGGAGAGATATATAATGGGTTTTATGCTTGATCAACTTAGAAAAAAGTTAAAGAAAAAACAAGAAGCTAATAATGCTGCAAAAGCATTTAAAAGAATTCCTAGAAAAGATATTACATTTTTACCGTCAGACTCAAGTGCTGCTCAGATTACGGAGTTTGTAAATAATAGAACTGTGCAGTTAATTACTTCTGTAGGAGGAGAAGATAGATTCGTAGAAGGAGATTTTTCTGTAGATTACATTGATAGAACTAGTGAAAAAGATTATAAAAGAGAAGAAACACATACTTTAGAAGCCAATATAGCAAAGCAAAATACTGGAGGATGGGGCAACAATAACGAGGAACGAGATTGGGAAACTAAAAGTGTTGAAATAAATTCAAATATAAAAGAAGGACTAGATATCAATGCTTTACAATTTTATATGATTATTATAGAATTCACAGAACTAAAAGAAATAAATTAATAATATTAACAAAAAACCAAGGAGTTTAAATGAATAGATTAATCTATGTAACAGAAGATATAAGATCTACTAGCGGTGCCTTTCAAAAAGACGATTCTTTAATTAGAAGAATTACCGATGATATAATATACTTAAACCTTATTTCGACAAAGGATCCAATACACGTATTAGTAGATACTGATGGTGGTAATCTAAAAACTGCATTAGCCATATATGATGTACTTTTATCTTCTCAGGCCCCTATTTATACTTATGGTTTATCTGAAGTAAGCTCTGCAGGTGTTTTAATTTTTATAGCAGGAAAGAAAAGATTTGCTTTTAAGCATACTCAGTTTATGACTCATGAAAGCTCCTTAGCAGTATCAGGTAGTAAAAAAGATTTTGAATCTACTTCAGCACAATGCTTAGAACAAAATGCTCAAGTTGAAAAACTATTTAAAGAAAAGATAAAAATGGGTGCAAGAAACTTTAAAAAATTACATACTGTTAGTACGTTTATGTGGGCTGAAGAAGCTAAAAAATATAAAATAGTAACAGAGATTATGAAACAAATACCAGACTGTTTGATAGCTGGATCAATTGAGTTTGCAATGGAACCTGTAGCACTTGAGATGAAAAGTGATAAATAAATATATTATATATACTATTATTGTATTTTTTATTAGTAATATACTTATATGGTACCAAGTTAATAGTCAGTTAGTATGGGACTGGGCAAAAAGCAGTAAGTCTATGTGGTTTATGGCTCTTATGGGGGTACCTATAAGTCTCCTATTTTGGTTTGGTACCAAATGGGGTTATCAGGGTTTTGGTAACTTATGGGCTGTTAGGTTTATGGGCTTTGCAACTTCAATGCTTGTATTTCCTATAATGACTTACTTATATTTAGGGGAAGCTGTAACACTAAAAACTGCAATTACAATAGGATTAGCTGTCGTAATAATGATACTGCAATTTATTTAAGGAGCACATGATGCAAAAAGTAGAATCTATAGAAGAATTACCACATCCAGTTAGGGCAATGGCTAGAAACTTTTTAGAAAGTGACATTAATGAGCCAGAGATATATGAGGTGGTAGTAGACGAGTATGATGTTTTAGCAAGTAATCAAGACGTAGTTACTCAACTACTATATTGGAGAACAGAAAAAAAGTTTTACGCTGTATTAGCGGGGGATGCTGAACGAAAGATAGTATCTGATATAATTTATCATGACCCATTTAAAGTTAAAAGATCAATACTAGCATTTTATGAAGTGGATTCAGCGGCTATAAAACTCTGGCAAAGTAAGTATAAAAAGAAATCACTAAATGAAGACATACTGGAGTTTAATGAAGAAAGTTAAAGATATTAATTTAAATGCTTATAAGCCTTTTCGAAAAAAAATCTGTAAGTTAATAGATAAAGACTTACTCTCTGAAAAAACTTTAAAACAGAAGGAAATGAATATTTTTGTTAAATTATATCGCAGTAATGGACGCAATTGCACGTATCTGTTAGCTTTATGCAAAGCTATACATAAAACTAATCCTAAACTTTATGAAAGATTAGGGCAATTAAAAGGGTAATATGGGGAAAGAATCTGACATAACTAATAGGAACAACTATATTCCAGAAAAGCTTAGTCAAGCTCTTTCTAAGATAGAGCCTGATGAAAAGGTAAGATTATCAACTCTTCCAGCTGTTCCGGAGATAAGTAAAATATTATCTGCTTATCCCGATAAGATGAGAGATAAACTTGAGTTGTCCAGAGAACAAGTAGAGACATTAATTAAGAATGCTCAGATATCTACTTTTGGAGTAAACAACACTCTGCCAATGGTTTGTCAAAATGATGAGTGTCCTTTTTCTTCTATTTGTTCTTTTTATAAAATGGGTATTGCTCCGAAAGGAGAAAGATGTCCCGAAGAAATATTATATTTAGATGCAATGGTTCCTCAGTTAATAACTGATATGGGTGTTGACTTGGAAAATTATTTAGAAATAAATATGGTACAAGAATATGCAGCTACGTTACTAGACGAAAGAAGAGCTAGAAATATGATAGCAATGGAAGGCGATGTGAAAGAAGTTGCTACTTCAGTTGTACAAGCTACAGGAACTGTTCTATATCAGGAGCAAATTACTCCATATGTAGATATTAAAGAAAAAGCATCTAAAAGATTAAGCTTAATTAGAAAAGAATTATTAGCTACAAGAGAGCAAAGAGCTAAATATAAACTATCAGATGATAGTGATCCATCGACAAGAGCGGCTGAAATGAGAGAAAAATTTGAGATTTTAAAAAGCAGAGAAGATGAAAAAAGAAATAATCAAAAAAAGAATTTAGATCAAGCGTTTCAAGAAGATGTTAAAATATTAGGTAACGGAGAAAACAATGGCGATTAAACAAGTAGCACAAGGTGTAGGAAGCGTATTTCGTACAATGTGGCAAAACAAGGGAGTAACTCTGGGAATTACTGGAATTGGAGCTGCTGCTACTTTGCATGGGGCTCAGCAATTTACAAAAACAGGTTTAAACATACCAATGGGTCCTGATCAGACTAATCCCTTTAATCCACAAAATTTTAAGAATGCTTCTTTTACTGAAAGACAGTCTGCAGTCGCCTCTTTAGGTATGTTTAATCATATGGCAGGAGGAGGGAGTGCTTTCTCTGCAGGTATGGGAGCTATGAAAGGGATGGCTGATTACAATGTGGCTAGAGCAAAGGATATATATGCTACATCAGGACTACCTGGACAAGCAACTACAGAAGCTGGAGCTGCTGCTAGATGGGGAATGAAAGCAGGAGCAATAGCAGGAGGAATAGCAGGATTAGCAGTTGGAGGTCTAACAGGTATGGGTGCAGTAAGAGGTATGTTAAGTTTTGCAGGTCTGGGTGCAGTAACTGGGGGCTATAACGCTAGAAAGGTTTCTTTACAGGTTATGGAATCATTTAATCAAGCTAAAAAAAGTTCTTTAAATAGAAATAGAATGTCTAATAGGGCTAGAACAGGTGGTACTGGTTTTAGAAGCTGGACTAAAGGTTCTAGAATGGGAAGACCTGGCCATTTAGGGATGGATGGAACAGTCCCTTTTTCAATGCACAAAGCTCGACATAGGAGTACTATTTAATGCCAGCAGGAGTTGGATACGGAGCAAACACCTTTCAAGCTACATTTGGTGCCAGTGCAATAGCTAGTTCACTATATGGTGGAGCTAACTGGGGTACCGGACAAGCTACAGGTGTAAACCCTTTAACTGGAATTACACCTTTTCCTTGGGAGGGTGCATTATTGGCTTCCTTTATAGGTAATCCATTTAGAGCAGCAGGAAATATAATCTCTGGAATTAGAGGTGGACATATGAAGCCGCCTGCCGTAAAACCAACCTGGGCTAATACAGATTTTGGATTTGGTAGAGCTTTCGATGGTTGGATGGGAGGTAGAAGTGGTCCAGGTTATCATGGAAGAAGTACATATCATGGACCACTAGGTTGGAAAACTCTATTGTTAGGAGTAGATAGCGGAGGTATCTGGGCAAAAATGTCTATAGGTAATGTTGGTCTATCCGCGGTAGAATTAGCTGCAAATGCATTTGGAGGTATAACAGGTATAGATTCTCCTCTAGTTAACAAATTAGCAAACGCAAGAAAACTTGGAATTGCAGGTATGGCTAATATAGGAGATGGGAAAAATATAGGAATGAGAGGCCACGGTATGAACAATACATGGCTTTATGAAATAGCAGGCGTTGATCCTGAAAATATTGGAGTTACTTCAGCAAGAAAGGCAGGAATCAGAGGTGGAGGATTTAAAAAAGCTCCAATGGTAACTAGATCAGCCGCAAGAAAAGGTATTGAATTAGTTGGCCAATCGGTAGGAGCTAGAGCTTTTCAAGTAGCATCCGGTACATTCTCTTTATACGCATGGTACGCAACTTTTAGAGATATTAGTTCTTTTGCAGGAACTATAGCTGCAGAAGGAGTTGGATCAGCAGCTAGAGCTTTATTTGATTATACAGCAGAACTAAGAAAACATGAATTTGGACATGGCAGACTGCCTGGAGCAATGTCTTCATCAGCGGCTGCAACAGAAAGACAACGAGCTATAAGAGCTAGTTATAATAATAAAATTAACCCAAGTGGTAGAATGTATGGCAATGAAGCTATGTATCACCACTCAAGATAAGGAGTATAATGGTAGTAGTTAAACCGAAGTATAAAGACGAGCCTTTTGAGCAAATGCTACGAAGATTTAAAAAGAAAGTAGATGCTTCAGGAGTCATTAAAGAGATTTACTATAGAAAATATTATAGAAAACCAAGCCTCGCTAAGAAGGAAGGTAAACCATCTCAATGGCCTCGAAAAAAATAATAATAGGATCTAATCAGTTACTAATAACAGATAGTGGAGAAATAATAAAAGCAAAAAAATTATTAGACCGCTTCTATAATCTTATTCAATGGGATAAGAGTTATTCTTCAGTTAAGATTAAAAACTGCAATAAGAAAACAAGTAAATTATATAAAATAGGAGGAGCGCAAGGTAGGACTTTAACTTGTGGAGATAATATAAGTTTGCCTGACATAAACGGAGCTTCAGTAACTATTTCTTCTTTTTTAAATAATATGTATCAAACTAATGTTCTAAGATACTATCCACTTTTTGGTAATAAAAATCTAAGTGATACAGATATAGACCTACTTGCAGCTTCCCTAAGTAATATCCAAAACAAAAGACCTAATGCATATTTAAATCAACCAATTCCTTTATATTTGTCTAAATTAGATAAAATAAGTTTATCGAAAATAATAAAAAGAATGTTTCTAAAGGGATATATTAAGCATTTAGATCAGACTAGCAAAGACTTATTAATAATACTATTGGGTAGATTAGGAATTTATTTTGATGCTCAAGCAAAACAAAGCTCGGATAATATAACTGGTAGTATTAAATTATGTGAGTCTAAACTAGGTGTAAACTTACAAAAAACTAAAAAAGAAAATGTTCGTTTGCTAAACATAGTAGAAGAAGAAGGTATAGAAATAACTTTTGAAAATAATGTAAAACCAGTACTAGGTAGTTTTTTATGTCAAATAAATTAACAGATCAAGAATTATTAGAAGCTCAGATACTGGCAGATCCAGTATATTTTGCTGAAATGTATTTAAAGTCTCCTTCAAATCCTAAGGAAGATCTTGTTTTGCGTTCATACCAGAAAGAAATTCTAAGAGATAGAACTCAAAAAAGAGTTTTAAGAATGGGGCGTCGTACTGGAAAAACTGTTACACTAGCAATAGAAGCTATATGGAAAGCCTATACACATACTAATAGAGAAGTATTACTAGTTGCAGGTTATGACTCACAGGTGCAAACTATTTTTAATTTAATTTTTAGAATGGCACGAGATGCTGATTTTATTGCAAGTTCTATAGAAAGAACTAGGATGAGGCCTTACGAAATATGGTTTAAAAATGGTTCAGTTATAATGGGATATGTTGGTAATAATGCTGTTCGTGGTAAATGTTTTCCACCTACTACAAATGTAGTGATGTGGGATCGAACATTAAAAACTATAAAAGATTTAAAAATTGATGATGAAGTATTGTCTATAGACACTGAGTCCAAAAATGGAGATGCAGTAAAAGGGATTGTTAGTGCAATTCATGACAATGGAGTTAAAGATATTTATAGTATAGAAACTACTAGTGAAAGAGTAATACATGCTACAGAAAATCATAAATTTATGTTATTATATAGAGGGTGGACAGAAGTTAAAGACATGAATACCCAAGAGAAACAAGAAAACTTAGCAGATTTTGTATCAATTATACATCCAGATGGGAAAGCATATTGGTCTAGAATAAAAACTATTAAAAAAATAGGAAAGTCACAGACTTACGATGTTACGATAGATAAATATCATGACTTAGTTGTGTTTAATGAATTTGAAGGATCCGCGAAGGGAGTTGCGGTAGGAGTTAATGTTACTTCAGGGCAAAAGGTTACTGGAGGACATACCGGAGGGTTTTTAGCACATAATTCTGCAAATGATTTATATATTGATGAGGTAGACTCTATTCCTTTTAACTCTTTAATTGAAGCAGTTATACCGATTGAAACTACGTATAAAGATACTACTTTAACGGTATCAGGAACTCCGACAGGTAGAAGAGAATACTTTTATCAGGTATCTACTAATAAGGAAGAACTAGGGTTTGGAGAGCACCACTTTCCTTCCATGGTTAGTCCAGAGTGGTCAGATCAAAGAGAAAAAGAATTAAAAGTTATTACTCCTGTTTCTCAGTTTGAACATGAGTATCTTGCAGAGTTTGGTAGTGCTGCTGATGGAGTATTTAAAAACCACCATATTGATAAAAATTTATATGTATATAATTATAACGATTTAAAATATAATCCAAAAAATAAATATATACTTGGAGTAGACTGGAATGAATCACAGTATGGAGTACAGGCTGTTATTTTAGAATATATGGTAGAAGCTGAAGAACTTATTCCATACAATGATGGAGAATGGAAATCTCCTACTGGTGAAATTATTAATCCAGTTACAGCCCAACATAAGCTTAGAGTATTCTATGCAGATAATATAGATGGGGCAGAATTTACAAATGTTGGAGCAGTTGAATTTATATTAAAGCTTATGAAAAAATTTCATTTTACAAAATTAGTTTTTGATAGAGGACACGGAGAAGCTAATTATGAGATGTTGCGTGTTGCAATAAAGAATCAACAAGGCCCTTTAGGCACAGACTGTCAAGGATTATCAGAGTATATTCAAGGGGATAAAATGATATCTTTAGATATGGGAGGAAATTCAGAAGTAATTGATCCTGTTTCTGGCACCACTACTAAAGCTCTTACTAAAAATGTAATGGTTAAAAACGCTCAATTAATGAATGAGGAAGGTCGTTATGTTATTCCTGCTGTAGACAAAAAGGGAAAAACAGTGGAAAATGACGAACTTAATTTAGTAGGACAAATGCGTGGGTATGTTGTAGCAAGATATGGAAAGACTGGAGAAATATATGAGTCTACTGTAAGAGATGAACTTGACCACAGATTAGATGCATTTATGTTAGCAACGCATGGTTACACGCTATTAAATAATGAATTTTATAGATGGGATTCGGATCTTGTAGCAGAACAGTCTGAAAGTCTTATTACGACTAATGTTCAACCAGGATGGAGATCTAACTTAAAAGATCAAAAAATGCCTTCAGTTGAAAAGGGGAATGGCATAACTATATATAGACACGGTAATTATGGAAATCCAGGAGAACCGGAAGAGTATGTAAGAGACAAAGATGGAAACTTAAAAAAGTACGGAGATAAGCAAAAAGCTTCAAGTACTAGGTTTAAGCATACTGAAAGAACTTTAATTAAAAAACCTAAAAGAAGATTTTAATGTCAAATAATGCAGATTTATATAAGTCACTAGAAGAAATAGCTACAGCCGCTGGACAAGCAGAGCTAGATAGGCAATTAGACTATTTAAACCAAGGTCTAGATGATATTAGACGTCAGCAAGAGAGAGAAAGAAAAAATCTACCTTTAGAATTTTGTGAGGGTGCTAATGGCGAAATTCTAACACAATTTACTAATAAAGATTCTTGTGCACAAGGAGGCGGACTCTGGACTGACAGAAGAAATGTAAGAGAAAAATTAAAGGATAAATGGGAAAAGTCAAGAGATGCGCTGCCTAATTATTTAGATAGGGCAACTGACAAAATGAAAAAAGCCGCAGCTAGTGTAGTTGAAAGTAGTAATCCTAGAAATAAAACGGCAAGAAAAACAGGTTATATAAATATAGACTACGGTTCATTTAGAGAAGCGTGCGTAAATGGGGATGAATCTATAGTTTTTAAAAATTATTCGCCATCTTTAAATATTTTAAGGTTGCCTAATAAATTATGGGGAGGTAAACGTTACACTAGAAGTCTTGAATCGGTAACTTATACCGAAGATGCTAATATGTTTTTGGGCCCTACAAAGGTCAGCATACAGCGAGCTATTACTTCTGATATGCCTAATCCTGATAATCCTAAAGATCAGATTGCTGCATTTACTATGGCTATTAAAAAAATGACCTGGGAAAATACTGATCCCAATGATAAATCTGTAGGCGATTTAACTGTAGAATTTTATACAATGCCTGGAAGTCAATCTGTTTTTCCTAATAATGATTTTAGTGCCTATATTCCTTTAGAATTAACTAATTCATCTTTTGATGATCAGACTATTCAGTTTGGCAGATATGTTTTTACGGGAGCTGCTTCTGTTGATTTTATGAGTTCTTTTCATCAAGCATGGAGATTTGACACTGTAAATAGACTTCAAGCTGATGGAATTAATTTAACCGCAAAAATTATAGATGTTGCTAATGAAGAAATATTATCTAGAGAATTTTTCTGCTGTATATTTTTTGAAATCATAGCTGCTAGTCCTGAACTAAAAGAAGTACTAGGAGAAGATCCGGGACTAGATCCAACTGATCTTGGAAAACTAAAAATTAAAGCTATTGAAAAGAAAATTAAGAAAATTAAAAAAGATGAAGAGTGGGATAGTGATCCAAATAAAGTTGCAAAAGTAAATAGCTATGAACAAAAAATAGCTTACTACGAAGAGCACGGCTATAGTGTTGAAGATTTTTTAAATCAACAAAAAGAATGGATGCTAAAATTAAAAAATATTCTTGAAATTATAGCAGGATTATTGACAGGACAAGGATTTCAATTTGGATTCCCTGCGTTTGCGTTTAATATTCTTGAGATACTAATAAATAGTGTTTATGCTGTACTAATGATTGTCTTAGAAGAAATACAAGCACATGTTCTTCAAGAATGTTATGCATGGGTAGCAGAACAAAGAAAAGAAAAAGAAGAAAGAGTAGAAGAAATTCTGGAGCATGAAGGTGTTTGTGTAGATGGAGAGCAATACACTAGCAGAACAACATGCCAAGAAGCAGGATTTATATGGGAGCCGGGGGCTACGTGGGAAACAGCAGCAATAAATTGTTTACCTTGGGAACAGATATTAATAGTAGTAATAGATTCTTTATTTGGAAATGATGGTTTGTTTAAGCATGTAAAGGGTTTTATAGAAAGAGTAAAAAATGATATGCTATTAAAAACTCAACAGTTAGAGTCTGATTCCTATGATATAAATGAACAATTAGAAAATAGTAAATACTTAAAATATATATTACAAGCACTTGACATACTAGATTGGTTATTAGATTTAAATGTTGATGCGCTACAATTATGTAACATGTATAATAGAAATTTATCGATGTTAGGCCCTGATCACTACCAACAAGCAGTAGAAGATTCTTTAACAGGATCTCCAAATATGGGAGGACAGACACTTAATACGGGAGTAGATCAAGATGATCTAATAGGTAATCCAAATATTTTACAAGGAAATGTTCCTGGAGCTGGTGGAAATCTTTCAGCAGGCGGTAGAGTGCCTTCTGACTACCAATCGTCCTCAAAGATTGACATAACTGGTAATATAGTCAACCCATTAGGTTTGCTTTTGTATCAAAATAATGATGATATTAAAAAGTTTTTTACTCAATATATGGGGCTTACTCCTGCAGAAGCAGAAGAAGCAGTGACTGGAGAAAAAAGGGGACAATGTATGAAAAAATTATCTGAGAGTGAAGCCCAACAATTAAAACAAATTCTTAATAATACGAGAATGGAGGAATAATGGCACAACAAAGAAGATCTATTTTTAATCCGTTTAGTTGGTTTGGGGCAAATTCTTCAAATTCTCTAGAAGATAAAATAGAAAATATAATAAATAAAAGAAATAATGCAATCACAAAAGAGAATGGTACTAATTTTGTAAAGGATGCTAAGTCTTTCAGTGTAGCTAATATTTTAAAAACTTTAAAATCTAAAGTATTGTCCGCAATTGATGGAGGAATGAGGGGTACTTTTATAAAACCAGAGTGGGATTTTAAAAAAATACATTTAGCTTTTAGTAATGAGTCTATATTTAGAAGGGCAGTTGAAAAATATGTAGAACAAATAAGAAAGCATGAATGGGAATTTGTAGGAAATAATCCCAATACAGTTAAATATATAAGAAAAAGATTTGATCAAATGGCTACTGTTACAAACAAACCTACATCGGAATTGTTTGATGAGATAGCATTTAATTTGGTCTTGTACAGTAATGCTTTAGTAGTTAAACAAAGAAATAGAAAAGCTTCTGGCGGTAAAGAAAGAAAAACATTTGATGGATATAAACGAGTACCAGTAGCTGGTTATTTCTGCGTTGATCCATCTACTGTAGAAGTTGATAGAGATGAATATGGTAACGTTAGAAAATGGAAGCAATTAAGAGAAGACACAAGTATACAGAGATTTTTTAGTAAAGAATTAAATAATGATACTGAGGTAGAATGGCCTGCATATAATATGATTCATATTAAAGATAAAGGCGCTTCTCCTTCTAACTACTTTTTTGCAATGCCTATGTCCGTTCCTGTTATAGCGGATATGCAGGCTTTAAGAGAGTTAGAAGAATTACTACTATTAGAATCAATTAAAGTAGCTGTGCCAAAACTACATGCAAAGGTAGGAAGTAAGGAACAACCTGGTACACAGGAACAAGTTGATGATCTTGCTGCTACTATTAGAAATTTAACTGGCGATGGAGTAATGATAACTACCGAACGAGTTACTATAGAAGATGTAGCAAAAGCTACAAGTGCTAATAATATATTGACTGCTGCTTTGACTTATTTTAGAGCAAGAGTACTTGCTGGTCTAGGCATGTCGGATATAGCTATGGGTCAAGGAGATACTGCAAATAGAGCAACAGCTCAAGTTATGAACTCTGAGATACAAAGTACTTCAGCTAAATTTCAAAGAATATTAAAAAAAGCTATTGAGTTTCATATAATTAGAGAATTATTATATGAGTCAGGTTATACTGAGTGGACTTTAGATGATGAAAGTATGGTTACATTATCTATACCAGAAGTAGCTTTACAAGAAAAAATTACAAGAGAAGCGCATCATTTAAACTTATATTTATCTAATGGTATTACTCACTCAGAATTAAGGAAGGAATTAGGTAAAGACTTATTAGAAGCAGTGCAGGAAGAGGATATGTATTTAAATAGAGTATCTATTCCTTTAGCCGAGGCTGGTAGTGTTTCAGACACTCCACAACAGAATGCTTCTAATAATACAAGCAGGCCTTCTAATCAGCATGGAACTCAGCTGGCTAGGCCTAAAGTTTCAAAAGATTCTTATCACAAATTATGGAATAGTTGCCTAAATGTCAGGACGAGAAAGAAATTGTTAGACACTCTGACAAAGTCTGACTTAGACCCGTATGACATAACTATACTGCAGGTAATGATATCTAACTATTTGAATACCTACAACTTAAAAGACACAGTGAGGTTTGTCTTTACAGCTTTAGAGGATAAACTTACTTAAGTGGGAGTATCAATGGATAAAAAAGATTACAGTGAATTTAGATGTCCATCTTGCGGTTCTTTATTATGCAAGTATGTGGATCAAGAAACACCATATGCTGTAGAAATAAAATGCCAAAAAAGAGGATGTGGTACAGTAGCTATTAGAGCAAATGTTGTACCAACGAAGCTAGTTGAATTAAGGTGCGATCATGTTGATGAAAAAAAATCAGAAAAATGGGGAGCACCAACTATCTGTAATAAATTATTAGCAAAAATTATACCAGGAACAGATATTGAAATTAAATGCCCTAGATGCAAAAAGATAACTTATAGTTTAGATCAATTTCCAGAGTTATTATCGGAGGATACTTATGAGTAAATTATTAGGCTCATTTTCAGATGAGCAAGTTAGTAATGCCGCTGACAACCATTTGGTTGTAAATAAAACAGGCAACGAAAAACCAGAATCTTTAGTTATAACTATAGATGCTACCCATGCCGGGTACAAAAACAAAAATTTCTTTTACTATGATCCACAGTCTATGAAGTACGCAGTACAGCAAGACACGTGGACAAAACCTTTTCCCAAACCATTACTTAAGAATCATGATCTTGAATCGGAGCCTTTAGGCAGAGTTCAAGCAGCAAGATATATCGATACAATGGATGGGAAAGGGTATACTCAACTAGATGTTAAAGTAACAGATAGTGAGGCTATTGATAAAATTTTAGACGGTAGATATTTAACCGTGTCAACTCACGGCGCTCCAATGAAGGACGCCGATTTAAAGCACAATTTTGTGCAATGTTCCATATGTGGAACTAACTTAAACCAAGATGAATGGTGTGGCCACAGTAGAGGTCAAATGTATGAAGATGAAGATACCGGCAGAGAGATGGTATGCTTCTGGAAAGTAGGAGCTATGGATTATAAAGAAGTGTCTATAGTAAATAATCCTGCTGATAATGATGGAACTACTGCGGCACAAATTACGGCTGTTTCAATGATCGATGGAGAAAATCCGGCGATGGGAACAGACGAAGAAAATAAAAATTCAAATTTTTTAATTTTTAAAGATTCAGATGTAGAATATGCAGATGAATCTTTTTTAAATTTAGAAGATCAACAATCAGTTGTTGCGAATATGGCTTTATGGGATTCTGTTGGTCAAGATGCTGAAAAGTATGTTGCTAACAAAGGACTTATTCTTAGTGCTAACAAGCCTTTTAAAGGTGATGCACTAAATGGCGATGCAGATGGTGATTTAGATGATGCAGCTAAAGCTGGTTATCCACCTAACTGTAACCCTGGCTATAAAGTAGGGACTGTAGATGGTAAGGAGAAATGTGTACCAAGTGATAGCAAAGCTAAATCTAAAGGTAAAAGCAAAACTGCTTCCAAAAAATCTTATGATGCTGAGACATTATTAGAGGATATTCTAAATTTAAATACATCAGAAACTGATGCGAATACTAAATCTGTAGAGAAAAAGTCTAATTCGTCAGAG
>MDSZ01069912.1_pt1 | contig 15218 bp, 29 predicted proteins | sample 811201 | NCBI WGS metagenome assembly MDSZ01 (sample SAMN05326647, study PRJNA326480) | marine metagenome | isolation source: seawater | place: Indian Ocean: North | collected 2010
CAGGTTCGAATCCTGTCAGGACCACCAAGTGGTAGCTCGCATGGTGGAATAGGTAGACACAACAGACTTAAAATCTGTCGCCTTTAAGGCGTGCCGGTTCGATTCCGGCTCTGGGCACCATCTTATAGATAAATAATAATAACCAAACGCAGGAATCAGAAATGTCAAATAAACCGCATCTTGGGTTAATGTTTCTTGATTATTACTTTAGGCTTAACGAAGATTCAAGCATAGAATTCGACAAAGAGTTAGATCCAAATTCACTTAATGTGAAGGAGGGAGATACGTTTAAAGTATTAATTACAGACAGCGACCAAGTGATATTACAAAAACAAAGGACATAATTTATGGACGTAAATAATGTGTATGGACATCCTGCTGTTACTGTACCGCAGGCACTTCCTGTACCTAAAACATCAGTGCAAACTCAAGTAGTAACATCAGTATCAAAAACTGGAGTACCAGGACAGCATCGTGTCAGAGAACAAGTTTATGTTACAACAATATATAATTCAAACGGTAAAAAGGATTCTACTACGACTACACACTACATAGATTATCTAGTATAACCAATCAAATGCTTGTTCTCTTTCTTGATTATTCCAGAAATTTCTAATTGCATCCATAAGTGTTTTCTTAAATCTGATGTCAGGCAGTATTTTAACTGCATACGAATGGAAAGCAAGTGTTTGAGGATTTCTATTGTAAAATATAGGATTTTTTAGTTCCTTTGTCAATACCTCTTCCAAGTGTTCCAAACCTGCTTTTTTATTAGATGTATTGGCATATGATCTTAAACCTTCATAACATGCCAACTCTGGATCAATGAACCTGTCAAATTGTGTCTCTGTTTCCCCTTCTCTTCTTTTACTAAAATATTCTGGCAAGGCGTTAGCAAACACTTTGAAATCTCTATTGTGATTTTTTGAAGGTTGGTTTCTGTCTGCACCTTTAAGTTCTGCTCTTGAATTATGCATTTCTGTTTTTGATAAAGTTATGTCTAACACTTCTTCCAAATATGGATTCAAATCTTCCATTTCAACAAATTGCATATCAGGATATACAAAAGGTAGTATTGCTTGTTGACATGCAATAGGTGTTGTATGTGAGTCGTTTAAAGTTAAAAAGTGGCCTCCTTGGAAAACAAAATCTACCATCTTTAACATGTCTGTGTGATGATTAAAATACTGTTTATATTCTGCGTCTAATAATATACTTGTGAATAAGTAATGATACTCAGCCAAGTGCATATTAGCATCTGGTATATCAGCATTGTCAATTCTTTTGACATGCTTTGCAATAGTGCCATTGTACTTTGCTAAAACATGAAGAACATCACGAGCGGCGGCATCACCAAACTCATCTATAAACATATTTGAAATACTACCCCATTGTTTTATACCACTAATATATCTGTGCAAAGGATTTCTATATATTTGCACATAGTTAGGAGACATGTCTTGCCTCACATGCATAGGCATTAAAGAATCATTTCTACCAGCATATTTTGGTGGGTCGGTATAATCAAAAAATTGACATTCAGCATAATTGATAGCAGGTACGCCATCTCTTTGAACATCGCTCATAGGCTTCTCTGGATTAGTTCTGACATCTATCATATGCCCACCAAGCCAACCAAACTCATCTCGGTTAACTTTGGAAACCAATGCTTTACAAAATGAACTGGCGTTACGATTGTACGCACATAATAGTAAGGAATGGTACTTATTTTTTGTGTTTGTGTATTCGTAGAATGTGTACATGTCTACTACTATTTATGATAAATACATATATAATAGGAGGAGCATATGGCTGACAAAGACAACACAGACAAGGCTGAAATGTCGTTAGAAGCATATACTGATCTCATTCTTAAAGTTGACGAAGCCAACGATAAGATTAAAGAGATGGAGGCATTAACAAAGGAACTTAAAGTTACTGCCGCCCATGCAAAACCAAAAGAAAGATTTAGTTTTGGTGCACTCTTTAGAGATGAAAATGACATTAATGAAAAAGCAATTATAGGATTTGCTTCTTTCTTATTAATGGTTACATTTGGTATAGCAGATCTAGTGACTGCATTTTGGGATATGGATCTCAAAGTCTCTGATACTATATACACATCATTTGTTGTAGTGACACTTGGTTCATTTGGTATTAGCGAAGCAGGCAAGGCATTCAGCAAACAATAATAGACATATAGCGAAAGATAAATAGTAATATGCCAATTACATTTATCAAACATTTTTGCAGACTCGTTACTAACGACGAATTAGAAAATAGTCAAGTGGCAGAGTATTTCGACGTGGTACAAAGTGTTGTACCCGCCAAGTTGGTGGTCGCATATACTGACGACGGTGACAAAGTAAGTGCTGAAGTTACAGTATATGAAGGCGAAAATGATACCCACATCTATGAAATTGTACTCCAAGAGCAAGTTGATATCACAGAAGGCGAGCAAATATCTGATCTATTGGCAGAAGCATTCGATGTAGACTTTGACTTCGAAACAAGTTTAGAAATCTAATAACTCTTGACATAACCAAATTTCCTGCTATACTACACTCAGTAGTTATAAATATTTTAGAAGGACAATCCTATGGCATTTAATAGAACATTCAATGAAGAAGAAAAAGTACGCCTCAAAAAATTAATTGATGAGGGTATGCAAGTATCATATGAAATTGATACACTAAAAGAAGGACTGAGAGACACAGTCAAAGCGATTGCAGAAGAGATGGATTTAAAGCCAGGTGTTTTAAACAAAGCAATTCGAGTCGCACACAAAGCCAGTTTCCAAGATGAATTTGACAAGTTTGATGAACTTGAAACTATCCTCGAAACTGTTGGTAGAACTCTTTAATTAGATAACTATCTTTAATATATTTTGGTATTTGTCAGCCGCAAGTGACATAAGGGACATATGAGTTACGTCGACGCATTTTATGATAAAAATAAAGATCTGATCCGTGTTGTAGAACGTGTACATGGAAAAAGAATATATGTTGATCATAAGCCTGAATATGTATTCTACATAGCAGATCCAAAAGGCACAAGCAGAAGTATTCACGGAAAGCATGTTACTGAAGTAAGATGTAAAAACGTTAAAGAGTATCGTAAGAATGTTGCTATAAACAGACCTAACGAAACATATGAAACTGACATCAAGCCATTAAACAAGACATTAGCAAAACATTATCTAAACGGCGAACCGCCGAAACTACAAACAGCATTTTTTGATATTGAGGTTGACTTTGACCCTCAACGTGGTTATGCACAACCAGAAGAAGCATTTATGCCTATTACAAGTATTGGTGTATATTTGCAATGGATGGATGCAATGATTTGTTTAGCAGTTCCACCTAAAACACTAACATGGGAACAAGCAAAAAATATTTCAGACAAAATGCCTGAAGTCATATTGTTCAAAACTGAAAAGGAAATGTTACAAACGTTCTTGCAAGTCATAGAAGATGCAGATATATTAAGTGGTTGGAACAGCGAAGGTTATGATATTCCATACACAACAAACAGAATAATTAAAGTATTGGGCAAAAGTGAAACTCGCAAACTTTGTTTGTGGGACCAGTTTCCCAAAGAAAGAACGTATGAAGCATATGGTGCAGAAAGGCAAAGTTATGACTTGATTGGTAGAGTTCATCTTGACTATATGCAACTGTATAGAAAATACAACTATGAAGAAAGACATAGTTACAGACTTGACTACATTGGTGAAATGGAAGTTGGTGAAAAGAAAGTTGTCTATGAAGGAAGTTTGGATAGACTGTATAATCATGATTTCGAAAAGTTCTTAGAATACAATATCCAAGACGTTATGTTGCTGGATAAATTGGATAAGAAGTTACAGTTTATAGACTTAGCAAACACTATTGCACATGATAATACTGTACTACTCCCAACAACAATGGGTGCTGTGGCAACAACAGAACAAGCAATTATTAATGAAGCACATCAAAGAGGATTTGTAGTACCTGACAGAGATAAGTCAGAAAGAAAAAACACACAGGCCGCTGGTGCCTATGTTGCCTTCCCTAAGAAAGGTTATCACGAATGGGTAGGCAGTATGGACTTAAACAGTCTATATCCAAGTGTGTTCCGTGCATTAAATATGGCTCCAGAAACTATTGTTGGCCAGTTGAGACAAGACTACACAGAAGAAGAAATTACTAACAAGATGACTCTTGAAAAGAAATCATTTGCAGATGCTTGGTTAGGTAAGTTTGGTAGCAATGAATATGAATTTGTTATGTCAAGAGATGTAGATCATAAAATGCATTTGGATATGGAAGATGGAACTAGTGTCGAAGTTACAGGTGCTGATGTATATAACTTGATATTCAATAGTGGTCAGCCATGGAATATTAGTGCTAACGGTACAATCTTTAAAACAGACTTCCAAGGTATTGTGCCAGGACTATTAGAACGTTGGTATGCAGAACGTAAAACACTACAAGCAAAAAAGAAAGAGGCAAAGTCAAATGAAGAGATTGCATTTTGGGATAAAAGACAGTTGGTTAAAAAGATTAACCTTAACAGTTTGTATGGTGCTATTCTTAATCCAGGATGTAGATTCTTTGACAAAAGAATTGGACAAAGCACAACACTCACAGGAAGAGCAATTACTAAACACATGGGGGCCGAGACAAATCGCCTGCTTGCCGGAGAGTATGATCACACAGGAGATACGATTGTATATGGAGATACAGACTCAGTATATTTCACCGCCGTACCTGCATTGCCTGATGGCACTAGTTTAGACATGGATAGTGCAATAGCACTATACGATCATGTATCACAACAAGTAAGTGACACGTTCCCTACTTACTTAAAGAAGTCATTTAATGTCCCAATAGAAGCAGGACAAGTTATGAAAGCAGGTAGAGAAGTAGTTGGTAGATCAGGATTGTTTATTACTAAAAAAAGATATGCTATCAAATGTTTGGACATAGAAGGATACCAACCCGAAGGTGGCAAGTTAAAAATTATGGGCATGGATATTAAGAGAAGTGATACTCCAGAATTTGTACAAGACTTTTTAGAAGGCATATTAGATTCAGCACTAGAAGGTGTTCCAGAAAATGATGTAATCAATACAATTAAAGAATTCAAAGCAGAATTTAAAACATTAGAGCCTTGGAAAAAAGGTATGCCCAAACGTGTAAACAATTTAACAACATACACTAAAAAATTATCCAAGCAAAGAAAAGTAGAAGCAAACAATTACAAACTCAAAAGGCTAACAGATCTAGCACCTGAAAACACAATGATACCAGGGCATGTTAGAGCAAGTATAAATTGGAATGAAATGAAAGATGCATACAGTGATGCTTACAGTATGAGTATAACAGATGGAATGAAAGTTATTGTATGCAAACTAAAAAGTAATGCAATGGGTTATACAAGTATTGCATATCCTACAGATGAAATGCATTTGCCTGATTGGTTCAAAGAGTTGCCGTTTGATGAAGAAGGTATGGAACAATCTGTGTTAAACAAAAAGATTGAAAACGTACTTGGTGCAATGAAATGGGATTTAGGCAGAATGAACGAAAGCGAATCTTTACAAGAGTTTTTTGAATTTTGATTATGTATATGATAGCAGAAAGTAGAACAAAGAAAACAATAAGGGCATTTAAAGAAGCAGTAGCAGACACAAGTTTTGCTTTTGTAATTAATGTTCCATTGAATTTTGTATTAGTTGCAATGGCATTTAGACTAGAGTTCACTGCATTTGAAACAAGTGTAATGCTAACAACAATATTTACAATATTTGCAATAGTAAGAAAAACTTATGTGAGATTATTCTTTGAAGAAAGAAATCGAAAAAAATGGCAAAAAAACAATTGACTTTTCTAAATAGTAATGTATAATCTAATTAATATCTATATCCAAGGAGAAATATATGGCAAATAATTATATAAAAGATACGTTAAAAGACGTACTAAGACACACACATAGTCTTGGCATCTTTGAGATGGTTAAGATTAATGGTACTGCTGAAGAAACAGCAATCGAAACAGTTGATGCAGATAAAACTGTAATCTTAAAAGCAACAACAGTAAATCCTGTTCCTGACTTTGTAGATGCTACAGTTGGACTTAGCAGAATGAGTGTACTTGATGGGTACTTAAAGTTTCCAGGTTTTGACAGTGATGATGGTACTGTACAGGTTGTTACACAAGAAAGGAACAATGTTGAAGTTCCTGTTGAAGTTGAATTTAAAAGTGCTGAAGGCACAGATGCACATTATAGATTTATGTTAGCAGATGTTATTAATCAGCAACTAAAAGATATTAAGTTTAAAGGTGCAGAGTTTGACGTAAACATTGTGCCTTCAGCAAAAAACTTAAAAGACTTAGGATATTTTAATAGTGTACTAGGTGCATTTGAAAATACATTTAGTCCAAGGACAGAAGATGGCAACTTATATTTTTATATAGGTGGTGCAGGTAGTGATAGAACTAAAGTGTTGGTTGCTGAAGCAGTAGAAGGCGAGATTACACATGAGTTTTACTGGCCTCTAGACATTGTTTTAAGAATATTAAGACTTGGGGATAATGCAAACATTGTGTTAAGCATTAACAGTAAAGGTTTATTACAAATAATTGTAGATAGTGGAATTGGTGCATACACATATTTACTACCAGCAAAGAACTAGGATAGAATATGGATTTAGGTAAAAGACAAAGAGACTATGCTGTATATTTGCCTGCAGTGAGTAGTTTCTATGTGAAACAACTGGATAAAATATGTAATAAGATTCCAGAGTCTAGTAGAGTGCCTAAGGGGTTTGAATATGGCAATGAAGGTTTAGATTTTTTTAAGCCGGAACAATCATATTACTTTTACCCTTATGGACTTTACTCGGCAGGACATGCTCATTTGGATATTGACAAAAGTCATGCAGATGAGCCAATGATACAAGAAAGAGATCGCAACACAGTTAAAGTGATCTTAGGTGACAGTGGTGGTTTTCAGATTGCTACTGGTGTGTTAAAACTGGATTGGACTAATGCCAAAGATCCAAATGATCCAGCAAGAACACAACTATGTGAAAAGATTTTGCGTTGGTTAGAACATACAGCAGACTGGAGTATGACATTAGATATTCCAGCATTTGCGGCAGTTGAGCCATTAAGTAGCAAAACAGGACTTACAGAATTTCAAGATACATTAGATATTAGTTTACTTAATTTAGACTACTTTGTTAGAAATCGTGTGCCAGGTGCAACAAAGTTTCTTAATGTATTGAGTGGCACAGATGAATCAACCAGTAAACAATGGTATGAGGCGGTGAAACATTTCTCCAATCCTACATTTGTTGCTGAAGGTTACGGCGATGCAGGCAGGGCATTGGAAGGTTACGCCTTTGCAGGTATCAACATGAAGGACCTAAGTTGTGTATTGAACCGTCTATTAGATCTGAGGGAAGACGGGTTACTTGAAGGTAAGGACTGGATACACTTCTTAGGTACGGGCAAACTGCAATGGGCCTGTTTCTTAACTGCCATACAGAGACAGTTGCGATTGCATGATAACCCAAACATTACGTTGAGTTTCGATGCCGCATCGCCATTCGTTAATACTGCATATGGTCAAACGTATGCATACAATTTCTTTGAGCCTGGTAAGTTTGGTTATTTTATGGACAGGGCATTTGATAATCAAAAATGGAAAGGTTCAGATGTGCCAGCACCCTTTGGACATTCCCCTGTGATGAGTAGACTTACAATGGGTGATCTGTGTCCAATGTCAGCAGGTGACTCAGATAAAAATGGTAATGTTAAACTAGAAGCAGGGCAACCGTTGGTAAACAAAGATGGTACGCCTAAGGTAGATGACAACGGTAATCAACTATATGCTGAAAGAGACAGTACTAGTTGGGACACACAAAGTTATTTGTATTACATGGGGCATAGTGTGTTTAATCATATTGATGCAGTACAAGAAGCAAATAGACTTGCTGATGTTGAAGCATATAGAGATCCTGTGTCTTTCAAGCATTGGAAAAAGCCTAGCAAGAAAGCAAGTAAAGCACAAGAAGTATCGCCATATGTTCCTGTGAACATACTATACTTCCAAAACTTTGTTGAAGAAGTTTTAAATCCAAACTGTCCTAATCCAAGAGAACTAATTAAAGAAAATAATGATATGCTTTCTTTCTTTAGTATGGGTGGAGAAGATGACGGAACTAAAGAGGAAATATTAGATGAGTTTTTCGATTTTTAAAAAGAAAAAAGAAAAAGTAACAATAGAAAACTTTATCAAGGCCACAGAACAGTGGCACAAAGATAGAAACTTAATTGAAGGTTCTACTGATAAAGATCAAGTATTAAAACTAATGCAAGAACTTGGCGAGTTGTCAGACTCGGTTTGTAAAGGGAAGGATATTAGAGATGATATTGGCGATATGCTAGTTGTCATGATTAATATCTGTGTGAGAAACAATGTAACTTTAGAATCATGTTTAGCATTTGCATATGGCGATATTAAAGATCGCAAAGGCAGAATGGTAGACGGTGTATTTGTAAAGGAGGCAGACGATGGTAATTAAATGGTTATTGATAGGAATTTTGATTGGTTGGTTAACACCAAGACCAGCATACTTAGGTCCAATTGAAGAAGCAATATGGCAACCTATCAAGAAAAAGATTCCACCAAGATATAGGTTTTGGGGATAATATGAGTAAAGTAGTTTATGCAGGTACTTGGAGTTGTGAAGGACACGATGTAACATTTATTGTAAATGATGATGATGTAACATTAAGTGAAACTTATAACGGAAAAGATTTGCCAGAAGTAAATGTGTCTATAGATGATGCAATTAGTAAACAAGAACAATACATAAAATGGGGGTACATAAATTATGCTTAAGATTTGGGAAAAATTTAAAACTTGGCACGAAGGTAGAATTGACTGGTGGATGTACAGACTAAACTTAGATGAATATTCAGCATATTGGATATCTTTCTTTAAAGGAATTATTTTTGTATTAATACTGCAATGGATATTTTAAATGGAACGTGAAGGTCACGAAGACGTAAAGTTTTTTATAGGCACAGAGGTTGAGAAGTCTCCTGCATATGGTCAGCGAACATTGTTTGTCGTAGGGTATCAACCCAAAGAAGAAATACTTGCAAGAGCATTGAATAATAATTGTCCTCACATTTACTTAGGTGCTAATATGAGTTTTAATCCTCCCACAGATAAAGACTGGGAAGGTTGGGATAAACTTATTAATGGATTATTAGAAGATGGCATTTGGGTAACATTGGATTTTGATGTAAGTTTGTTGGAGCAAGTACTAGAAGGTGGTATGACAGAGTATGACACTTTTATTCCAATGATTAGTGTTAAAATGCCTTACATGGGACAACTAGGTTATAATGCAGTCGTAAAACTTGATGACAAAGATTTTAAAGCAACAAATCCTGGAGTATGGTGTCATAGTTTACATGACCTACAGGATAGGAAAGTGTTCACCGATTGGACCAAATATACCAAAGATGAGGTAATAGATTAATGAAACTTGATAGAAACGTGTTTAACAAAAGCCTACACTGGACAACCATTGTAAGTGAAAAGACTTTACTGGCTGTTATAGGAATATTAACAGTTATAGCAAGTGCTGACTATGTATGGAACATGTGGTTAGCAAAAGAAATTTTGCTATCCGATTTATTTCTACTGTTTATATATGTAGAGATTATTGGCATGATAGGAGCATTTTATAGCACAAATAGAATACCTGTTACACTTCCTATAATTATTGCCATAACAGCACTATGTAGATTACTTGTAATGCAAAGTAAAGAAATGGAACCTATATTGGTTATAGCAGAAGCAGGTGCAGTATTAATATTATCTGGGGCGGCTTATTTAATGACTATGAAGGATAAGATAAGTTTAGCAAAAGCAAAAATGGTTGACAAATGTGAGGAAAGCAGTTAAAATAGTATTATGAAAATCAATATAAATTTTGAGATAGACGAAAGTAGTGCCGCTGATAGAGAAAAAGCAGAGGAAGTAATTACACTACTCTCTGATATTAGAGAAATATTAAATGAATTAAACAGTGACAAAGTAATTGATTTACTTGAATCTGTTAATAAGAAAAGAAGGACAACAAGAAAATGATTGACGTGTTGCAATTTATAGCAGGCATAATTATTTTAATTGTCGCTTTTTTATTTGCTTACATGTCGTCTCACTTAGTAAGCGAAAAGAAATTGGGTAAAATTATCCCCTTGCCTTGGGAGAGTAAATCAGGAGAACCTGGTAAATTTGACAAACAAGGCGTTGCAAAGTATAATGATGGAGACAACACATAATTAGTAAATGGCAAGATATATTAGTAGAACTGTTACAATTACCCCCACTAGAAAATGTACTAGTCAAGGGACAGGTGGCAGAGGTAGACGTGTAAAAGTTAGCATGTCTACTATGAACAAACACAAGAAGAGATCTCATAAGAGATATAGAGGACAAGGAAAGTGAGCAAAACTAGATATCAGTTACAAGAGTCATACGAAAGTGTCATAAAAAAGTTTGATGAGATTGACAACAGTATGAAAAGAACTGAAGGCTTAATTAAAGGTTTGTATTTTTTATTGGGGATTATTTTTGTAGTTACAATTATGTCTGGCTGTTCTATGAATGGTGGCGTTGTAGAAAACGTTGTTAATAGACAGGTAGAAGCAAAAATTGCCGAACTTGCAGAAAAGGATGTCGACGCCGCCAGAGTTGTTAGAGAAATAGTTGATAGTGTTGCACCCAATAGAGCATTTCCGGCAGACCCGGCAAACGAATTAAATTGTGAGACATATTATTTTGACACACAGGGCATAGAGCCTCATCGAGTGTGTAAGGAGAAAGGTAAATTAACTGATTTGGAATCAGTTAATGATTGAGGTATTATTTTGGAGTCTATTCTTTGTTACATGGTTATCATATGGTATGCATGTAGTCAAAGAATACATAAGAACACATGTTGAGAAAGGAGATTAATATATGGACCCAATAATGAAGAAGCCAAGTTTATTTAGAAGAGTCGTATTAGGCCTTGTAAATGGTTGGAGACGTGTAATGGATGTTAGATATAATCCATTGAAGTATATTCCAGATCCTAGTTTGCAGACATACTTTATGTTAGTGCTATTTGTTATGTGGAGTGTGTTCTTTGGATTTTTAGCGGCATCATACTTAGGATGGTTTGGTTATAATACAGTAGTAAGTATTATTATACATGTTGCTATACTAGTTCCTCTTGCGTTCACTAATGCAATCTTTGTTGATGCAGAAAGAGATGGTGCAAACTGGTTGAAGGAATGGAAAGCAGAGCAAAGCAGATATAAGATTGTTGCCAATAGACTTAAAACAAAAAATTTAACTATTTGGAATCCAAATAAGGAGGCATAATGGCAACAAATTTAGAAGCGATTGTTGATGCAGATGATTATAGAATATTTAATGATAAAATTGGCATTGCACAATCCAAAGGAGTTGAGATCCCCCATCTTGTAGAAAGTTTAGGAGAGAACTCATATAAAATAACATTGTTGAACAACACTTATACTATAGAAGAGTTGGACAAATTAACGGAGGAATAATGGAACTAACACAACTTGTATTTTTTGTAAGTTTGATATGTTTTTCACTTGCGATTGTAAGTATTTTTACAGTTGGAAGAAAAAGCAGTCATGGTGTTTCATTTGGTGAGCAAAAAAGCAAAACAAAACATATGGATGATATATTATGAGAAGTATTTGGGTAACGTTTAGAAAAGAAGGTATTCACAAGTATCCTGGTGCGGATACTGACCCCCGATATAAAACAGGAGATTGGGACGATGTCAGTTTCCTAGGTTATCCTCATAGACATAAGTTTTATTTTAAAGTATGGATTGAAGTGTTTCACAATGATAGAGACATTGAATTTATACAGTTTCAACGTTGGCTGGAAAGACGTTATACTTCGGTTGAAAAAGGTTTAGATGGTGATGTTTTACAACTTGATTATAAAAGTTGTGAAATGATTGCTGATGATTTAGCAACAGTGATACAGAACAAGTACCCTGGTCGCTGGTTAAAGATTTCCGTTGCAGAAGATGATGAGAACGGATGTGAAATAGAATACCCTGTAAATTATATGCCAGGGGAAGAATAGGAGATAAATTATGACAGAGAATCATATTAGACTTAGAGCACTTTGGGAAGAATACTTAGAAGCAAATGATAAGTTTGAAAACAAAGGAATCAAAGCACAGGCTGTAAAAGCAAGAAAGGTTTTAATGGAAATTGGTAAGTTGACAAAAGCAAGACGTGCCGAAATTCAAGAGAAAAAGAATGCAATGTAATGATTGAAGAATCTAACAAGCAAACATCTGATAAAGATGAAAAACAACCCGAAGTAATCAGCAAAGATGAGGCAGATGCTAAAAATGATTATGCACAATCATTGGAAGATGAAATAACTCACAAAGTTGATTACGGAGGCCTTAACGAGGAGAAAGAAAAGAAATGAGAAAACTGTTTTACATGGGACTTGAATCCTACGAAGCAAGATATACACTACAACTCCAAGACTGGAACGAACGTGTATTTAACAAACGTGGTATAGATTACGAAGTTATCACAGGGCAAGAACTTGATAACAGTAAAGCGATTGTGACAGGTAGTGTATTAGATGCACATGGTAGAAGTTACTACAGTTTATCTCAGACAATGAATCTTGTACAGAAAATGAAGAACGGTGAAATTACAAGTGATGATGTTATCTTTTATGAAGACATGTTCACGCCTGGTTTGGAATGTTTGCCGTACATCATGGATCAGTCTCCAGTTGAATACAGGCCTAAAGTGTTTGTTAGATTCTTGGCCCAAACAGTTGACCCTGATGACTTTTTAATTCGAGAAGGCATGTTCCATTGGATGCGAAAGTATGAAAACATGGTTGATGAATTTGTAACAGGAATTTGTGTAGCAAGTGAAGAGTTTGCGGCACATTTAAGAATAGGTGGCATACTTGCACCTACTTATGTAACTGGCTTGCCATTTGGTAAGGAAGAAGTAAGAGGTAGGATTGATTCCAATATACCTCTTAAAGATCGTAAGAAAAGAGTTGCATTTGCGGCTCGCTGGGACGATGAGAAACAGCCACACTTTTATATGGACTTGGCAGAAGCCTATTACAAAATAGATCCTACTGTAGAGTTTTGCATATTGTGTGGCCACCCAGAATTAAAGAGTAATAGAAAAGAGTATGTAGATCGTGCATTAGCATATGAAGGTGGACACAACAGACTCGGTGATGCTAACTTTAAAGTTTACACAGGTTTAAAGAAAGATGACTATTACAATTTACTTGCAGACAGTCAAGTGCTGTTCAATTGTGCATTGCAAGATTGGGTTAGCAATACTGTCAGTGAAGCAGATACATTTGGTACACTAACACTATATCCTGCATATAGAAGTTTTCCAGAAGTGTTTGCTAACAACGGTAATCATTTATATGTTCCTTGGAGTATTGATGATGCAGTACAAAAACTACAAAAAATGTTTAAAAGCATTGACAACGATGACATTTCAGCATATAATGTAGGTAAGATAAGTGATTATCAAGATAAAACAATTGATAGAACAATTGATGTTCTAGAAGGCAAAGGAGAGCAATGGGGCCGAAATGAATGGGACTTCAGGAGGCATGTTGCAAAGGCAAAATATGAGTAAGGAAATACAAAAAACAATTTTAGTAACAGGTGGTAGCGGATACATTGGTGGCATGGTATGTCGCCTACTTGTTGATGCTGGACACAATGTAATCAATATTGATAGAACTAAGAAGGATATTCCAGGTGTTACACTTTATCCTTTTGACATTGACAATCACCAGTTGAAGGGTGTTATTAAACTTACACAGCCTGATACAATAATGCATTTTGCCGCAGAGCATGAAGTTGCTAGGGGCGAAAGTGAACCTGGACTGTTTTATCAAAACAATATTGGTAACACTATTGCATTGTTAAATCATGCAGTAGAGGCAGGGGTAAAAAACTTTGTATTCAGTAGTTCAAGTTCTGTGTATGGTGATATACAAACATTTCCTACTACAGAAGATACTTCTAAGAATCCAGTAGGTGCATATGGAAGAAGTAAAAGTATTATAGAAGATTTACTTCCTGACTATAAGAGAGCCTATGGGTTAAACTATGCCGCACTAAGATATTTTAATGCCGCAGGTGCATCTGAAGATCATGGATATAATCAGGAGAAAGCATCGCACATTGTACCTATCATCTGCAGAAAAATTTTAGCAGAAGAAACTATAGAAGTATTTGGTTCGGACTATGATACAGCAGATGGTACATGCGAAAGAGACTACACTCATGTATTTGATATTGCAATGGCACACATGGCCGCAATGAACTATTTAGAAGATGGTGGCGATAGTGATGTGTTTAACATTGGTGCTGGTAACAGTACAAGTATCTTACAATTAATAGGCACATTTGAATATGTATTGGGTAAAACTATTACATATGAATTAGGCAATGCAAGACCAGGTGATGCTCCTAAAACTTTTGCAGACATTACAAAAGCAAAAGAAAAATTAGGATGGGAGCCTGTGCATACTATAGAAGACATTGTTAAATCATCAATGGCATGGGAGGAAAAGAATTGGAAAGAATAGGTGTAATTGAAAACCCAAAAGGGTTTGGTTATGTTGTAAACCTTTTTGAGAAAGGTGAGCAAATTGGTCAAATGCAAGTGCAAGACAAAAGTATTCACTATGCAAATGACGTAGCAGAGAATTGGGAGAACGGAATACTTACTCCTAGCAATGAACATATTGTAAAAGATACCAATAAATGGCTATAATTGTTTATTTTTATCTAAATAGTATTCACAAAACAAACGACATCCTCGTCTATAACTCGGAGAAATAAAATGGAAACTAGTAAGAAGATTAAAGAAAAACTGCAGAAGGCAGGCAAAAGATTCTGGGCAGGTGATAACATCTCAGAATTCTTAGAAGAAGGAGACCAGCAAAAACTTATTGATGAGTTGGCTCCTAAGTTTGAGTCTGTATTGGAAGGACTTGTTATTGATATAGAGAACGATCCTAACAGTCACGACACAGGCAGACGTCTAGCAAAGATGTATATCAATGAACTTATGGCAGGTAGATATGAACCTATG
>MDSZ01080726.1_pt1 | contig 15215 bp, 17 predicted proteins | sample 811201 | NCBI WGS metagenome assembly MDSZ01 (sample SAMN05326647, study PRJNA326480) | marine metagenome | isolation source: seawater | place: Indian Ocean: North | collected 2010
CAGCTGATTTGCCGCATCTTCCGGTTCACTGTTTTTATGCAGCAGCGGATAATTTTTTGTAATCCACTCTTCAGTCCAAAGTTCAGGTTTTATCAGTTTCTTCAGTTCTTTTGGACTTATGAGCTCATCTTTCATTCTCGAAAAAAATGGAATGATCGCTTGCCCAATGGAACCGATGGGATCTGCCCTGAAAGTCCGGGAACTGAGATCATCTAAATCGTTAAAATGATTCAGGAAAAAGTGAATGACGTCGCTATCCTGCCAGAGAACCCAATCCGCCATTTTCTCCGGACTGTGCTGCCTTACCAGAGAATGACAAAATCCGTGGAATGTACTTACAGTAATGCCGTCAGCATCAGATTTTAGCAATCCGCGGATTTTATCCTGTGCCTCGGCAGTCGCTTTTTCGGTGAAGGTGAGAAGGACAATATTTTCGGGATTCATGCTGCCGGTTTTTGTGTGGTGGCAGATTCGCTGTAGCAGAGTGGAGGTTTTTCCTGTTCCCGCTCCGGCTATGAGCATGAGCGGCGCAGGTGGATGCTCAATGGCTTTACGCTGTTGTAGATTTGGTGAGAAAGTCACACTTAAAGTTAGTAAAATCACATGTTAGAAAGAACGGAATGAAATGAATAGACCTATTAAAAGTGCAAAAAATATTTGGGAATTATTATAAATGATTTAACCTCTTGCGTAATTGTGTATCTAAAGAGGCAGAATGAACCATGAAAGATCGGGAACTGGTAGAAAGATTTCAAAATGGAGAAAAAAGTGCATTTGACGAACTGGTCAAAAGACATTATGCCGGAACATTCAGCCTTTATATGCGGATGGCAGGAGACGAAATGTTGGCTGACGACCTTTGCCAGGAAACCTATCTCCGTGTCTATCGCGGACTCGCACGTTTCAGAAATGAATCGGCGTTTTCCACATGGCTCTATCGGATTTCCGTTAATGTGGCCAATAGCCACTTCCGGAAGGAAAAGTTCCGAAAGATTTTCGTCAGTGACGCAGAAGTTGAACGCCACCCAGCGGGAGAAGAGCCGGACGACGTTTGGACGCATGCCGGGCTCTGGCCAGCCATCAAAAAGCTTCCCAAGAAACAGCGGACGGTCGTCATGTTGAGGACATTTCAACAACTGCCGTTCCGTGAAGTGGCAAAAATTATGGATATTACTGAAAACAGCGCCAAAGTGAATTTTCATCACGCAGTCAGTAATCTGAGGAAAGAACTCAAATAATAATGACATCATTTGAAGATAAACTGATTTCTTTTTCTGATCGACACATTGCTGTTCCTGATGCAGACGATTTTGTAAAACGCCTGCACGGGACCATTCGCAAGCGGGAACAGAAGCGCCAGTCGCTGATCTCAGGCGTTATGGCGGCGGTCGTTTTCCTTGCTGTCAGCTTTGGCGTATACCAGAATGCAGATCGTTTGGAAGAGATCCCATTCTTTATTAGTGGAGAATCATTCTTGATCGCAGAAATTGACGATGATGAACTTGAGCAATTCGACCTCAAATTCGATGAAGATCTTGTTTATCTTTCAGCAGAATATCTTCTGGATGAGGCAGACGTTTTTGGGTCCGATTGGGAATTACTAAAAGAACTAGATGATGCAGACATCATCAATTTGGAATACGAACTAACAACGGAGGAACAATCATGAAGAAACTAGCCATACTGTTGCTTATGACGGGATTTGTTCTGGCTCAAATGCCTGACAAGCCCGATAGAGACCGTTTGGAAATGATGAAAATGTGGAAGCTGACGGATGAAATTAACTTGACAGAGGAACAAGCTGACAAGTTCTTCCCTAAATATCGGGCTTTGATGTCGGATATGGAGGATGTGTCTAAGCAGCAGCGCGAAGTAATGAAGCAAATCGGTGAGCTGTCAAAAGAGGAAGAAGTTGACGATAAAAAGCTAAATTCTCTGGTAAAGCAAGCTATCGATTTTGAGAAGAAAAAAATCGACATGAAGTATGAGTTTTTCAAGGAAACTGGAAAAATTCTCACTCCAGAACAGCAAGCCCGCTACGTTGTTTTTGAACGGAAGTTCAAGAAGGAGTTAAAGAAAGGCATCCGAGAGCATGGCAGAGAGAAAGGAAAAGACCGTCGTCGTGATCGTGATCAAAAACGTCCAAGAGGACGCGGCCGAGGTGGATTCTAATATTTCAGCCTGACTGTAATGAATCTGAAGGAACAAGCCCTGGAACAGGTTGGAAACATCTACGATTCAGTCGTCGGTAACGGCGATATTACTACCGAAATTATGTTTCCGTATCCACGCCACACGGTTGCGGAAGTTTCAACCAATCTAGGCACCCCTTCTTTCGTCTACGATTTTCTGGAAGAGGCAGTCAAGTGTGCTGACGAATCCATTCTCATCCGGAAGTTTTACGAAGGCGACCTTATTCAATCTGGTGAAAAAGCTGTTCAGCTAGAAGGAAACGGGAGGGCAATTCTTACAGCGTGGCAAGTGGCTGCTCCACTCATGGATTTGGCCGTGGCTGTTATGGCGAAGGTTGGAGATGCTCAAGAACAACTTCAGCCGGCTCGGATTGATGTTACTCATCGGTTGGATCTAGATAACTCAACTGACAAGATTATAAAGTATGTTCTGGAGCAGTCAGGCGTAGCTCTATTTGGATCTCGTCTCGATGAAATCATTCACATAACTCTAGAGCACGTTCGCTGGGTGGGGAACGCCAAAGAAGCGGCAGAGAAGGCCATCGCGGAAGCCGGGGATATTAGGAAGCTGATTAAAATCATAGTGGATGTGGACAGTATTGAGGAAGCTGCTTCACTCCTCGATATGCAGATTGATTACGTCTGGTGTCGCGGCTTTTCGGCGGAAAATATTCGTTCGATGGGAGAAACCACGAAGGGGTGGCTTCATATGATCATTGATGAATCGATTTTCTTAAATGAAGCCAAGACTTTGAGAGACGCGGGCGTTCGGCTTTATGCTCTGGATTTTTCATCAACAAAAATTAATGAATCAACATTTAACATCAACTTCACTAAATAAAGGAGAGATAATGAAACTCATATTACGTAAAGACTTAATACTATTCTTGATAATCACTCTTATTATGGCAGGTTGTGAGAATACTGAACTTTCAAACCAGGAAGCCATCGAAGCTGCTCTGGAACAGATAATCTTACAAAGTGAAAATCTGGGCATGGACGAATTTGACGATGGCGGAGCCTTAGACGAGGAGTTTGGAGATATTTCCGATGATGGTCTCATGCGGACCATGGATGACTATTATCCGTCGGACTCACTCAGATTCCGTTTTGGACGACGGGTAACTTCCCATAGTAGGACCATCTCTCACGAATTTATTGGCGATACGTTGGTAATCTCCACAATTGATCATGCCGTTAGTGGTGATTTCATCACAGTTATTTTCGATACTACCGGTGCTTTAGTCGACTCTTTTTCTAAACCGTTTGACATCACTGCATTGAGGAAAGTGAAGTTCGAACGCATTGATGAATCGAGTGATCAGAGGCGCAACTGGCAGTTGGCCGGGTTAACCCCGTTGGTGAGCAGCGGAGGCGATAAGGTAGCCATTGATTCAGTAAACTTTGTAGGAGCGGACGGAACTATTCTGTTCAATCTGGAAAGTGATGGCATCACTGATCTTTTTATTGATCCCCAGGAAATACCGCAATTTACTGCCTGGGACAGTGTTACAGTATTGCTGTACGTAACTAACACAGGACCAGAGTACGAATGGGAGTCTGGTGAAGGAGCGCATTTACGCATCGGTCGGGGAAGGCGGTCTGATTATGGTCATCTACACCAGCGCCGCAGATTGTTCGATGACGGTGAGAATGGTGGGGACGCTGAGGCGAACGATAATGAGTTTACGCGGGTTTGGCGGATGCATCCTCCGGGCTGGGATCATGATCGTCGCGTGTTCAAACTTTTCCTGGATGTTATTGACTTTGAGACCCTCTTCAGCAGCGAAGGTAGCTACAACGCAGCCATGTGGGGGTTTCCGTATAAGTCTGTACGTTAAACTATTAACATAACCTCAAGTTATAATAAATTCCCCGGTACTTCGTAAGTGTCGGGGAATTGTATTTTAGTGATTTGTGTCATGTGATGTTCCCTTAAAATGTGTAAACTTCCACTGTGAAAAATCTGATTACAATTTTAATCACGGTTCAATTTCTATTAGCGGTGAGCGCTGTTCAGCAACCGGTGAAGCTGGTCCAGCCCGGCGGCTTGGAAATAGATGCAAACCTTAAAGGTGATGAGTGGAATCACTGGTTTGAGTCTCCGGAAGGTTACACTCTTGTTCAGAACGATGGTGGTGAATGGGTGTATGCCGTAGCTATTCAAGATGGTCAACTTGTCCCCGGTAATGCTCGGTTTGATCCAAAGTCAGCAGGTATACCTAAACATCTTCATCCTCAACTTAAACGGCCTGAGGACAATTCTCCAATTCCTCAATTTAGATCGATACGGGATGAATACAAACTCCCGTTGCTTTTAATCGAATATCCAGACTATCCAGCTCAGTACTCCGAGCAGAATTTTGACGACTTGATGAACAGCTCAGGCTGGAACGGCACAGGCAGCTTTCGCGATTTTTACGAAGAAATTTCTTACGATCAGTTTCACACGCTGGCAACTGTTGATGGCTGGTACATGGCGGAAAATGATCACGACTATTACGGTGCTAATCAAAGTACAAACCATGCTCCTGAGCTCGTACGAAAAGCTGTGGATGAAGCTGAGGCGGCAGGAATGGATTTCTCTCAGTTTGACAACGACGGCGACGGTTGGGTGGATGCGCTAAATGTTGTACACGCCGGACCGGGAGCTGAGGAGGGTGATCAGTCCAACATTTGGTCTCATAAATGGTCTCTTTCAGCAGCCAATCTTGCTGTGCAGTACGATGGTGTTTGGATTGACAGCTATACCATTAATCCTGAGATTCAGTACAATACGCAGGTTTATATTGGCGTTATTGCTCATGAATTCGGACACGCCCTGGGACTGCCTGATCTCTACGACCCAGACTACAGTTCTTCTGGTATCGGTAATTGGGGATTGATGTCCGGCGGATCATGGGGAACCGACGGTGGATCGCCTTGGTATCCTGCTCACATGTGTCCGTGGGGAAAAACTCAAATGGGATGGGTGACACCGGTTATCATCGAGAACGATACGGTTACAATCGAACTTCTTCCTGTGGAGACGTACCCGGTTGTTTACCAGATCAACCACTCAACGGACGATTCTGAATACTTCATGTTGGAAAATCGCCAGAAGCGCGGTTTCGACGTAAACATGTTTCGTGAAGGACTCCTCATCTGGCATATGGATGAAGAGAAGCTCAACGGCTGGGGTCCTAACTTAGACGAGCCTCACTACGGAGTAGGACTGGAGCAAGCGGACGGACAGTATCATCTTGAGTTGGGTTATGGGCGAGGAGATGCCGGAGATCCATTTCCCGGCTCCACAGGGAACCACACTTTCGATGACGACTCGGTACCCAATTCCCACAGTTACTACTTCGTACCATCTCTGATTTCCGTGAATAATATTACCCTGATTGACACCATGGTTTACGTGGACGTAGGTGTGGGGTCGGACGTAATAGTCAACTCTCAGCTTTCCTACGGTTCAGGACCGGCGTGGGATACTGGAACTATCTCTGTGGCTCTCACAAATGAATTTGATGTCGGCCAGTTTTCCTGTATCCTCCACGATTCTCCTGACCGCCTTATTATCACAGGAGTCAATTTAACTGCTCGCTCGTCCAACATGAACTTCACGTTCCAAGAGGGCGAGGATGGCAATGCCTATGTAGAGCTCACCGACGGGACTATTTCAGCTGGGACGGGTTCTATCTTCGAGATCGAGTATTTCTGCTACACCGGCGCCGAAATGACAGTGCAGATCCAAACGGCGGATGCTGATGCCTTCAACACCTTTGGCGAAGAGGTTATCGTCACCACGGAAGACGGCATCTTCCAGATCCAGTCAGTACCGCAGATACTCTCCACCGGTGAAGCGAGCGGTTCGGCAGGGGAGGTAGTGGTTGTGCCAGTAGAATTTGCCTCCAGTGTACCTCTCGGATTTGTCGGATTCCGGTTGTCTGATGATCCCGATTTTCTTTCGCTCTATGCTGAACCTTTTACCGATTCTGACGGCAACGGTCAGTGGGATGAAGGGGAGAGCTTTGATGACACTAATGGAGATGACGCTTGGACCGGCGAAGTGACACTGGGAGAACGGATTGAAGGTTGGGAATATGAAATATCCGAAGCGAATAATTCTATCCTTTTTACCACGGTGAACTGGTTGAATCCACTCGATCCTGACACTTCGCTCATGGTTGAGTTCAATATGCTCGTCTCTCCGGACGCTGATGCGGGAGAGGTGGCCTTGGTGATTACCAATATCCTGATAATCGACTTCTTGGGAAATCCCGATGTGGAAGGTGTTGGCACTGATGGTATTTTCACAGTTACCACCGGAGGTTCAGTTACTGGTGATGCTAACCTTCCGTCAAATTTTGCTCTGTATCAGAATTACCCGAATCCCTTTAATCCTGTGACCACCATCCGGTTTTCGGTAGATACGCATCACAATGCGTCTCTACGGGTGTATGATAACATGGGACGGCTAGTGGCGACACTTGTTGACGGGCAAGTTCAGCCCGGTGAGTATGAAGTGCTTTGGGATGCGTCCAATATGGCGAGCGGAGTCTATTTCTACCGTCTGACTACCGATAACCGGCAGATTACAAGAAAGCTCGTTCTTCTCAAGTAGTACTTTTAAGAAAAAAACATTTATTTTCATGATTGAACATATCTATATTTCTTTTAACTAACACAGTATCTCAATCAAATCATACATATTATTCGGTTCTATAGGCTTATAATGTTTAGGTTTGTAGAATGCGGATTTTAGAGGAGGGAATCATGAATAAAACTGCATCTTTAATTGTACTGTTTTGTCTTGTAGCAAGTGGTGCGCTTTTTGCACAAGATGAACAAGATGAGGCAACTGATGACAGCCAAATGAGTTTTGTTGCCGTAGTAACATACCATATAAAAATGCCAGAAGGTGGTAGTTGGGATAGGTTCAAAGAGATGGTTACAGAGTACCACGAGAATGTGACGTTGAAGAATGATTTAATTGTCGGTAGCCGTATTTTACGTCATGTGTGGGGCAGCAACAGTTCTGACTTTATTGTTATTTATGAATATGCAGAATGGGGTCATATTCAGGAGGCTTCCGAGGTGAGTGAAAAACTGACAAATGAACATTGGCCACGTGAAAACCAGCGTGAAAGATGGTCTGATGAGTATACAAGCTATTTTGATCCTGTCCACTCTGATGAAATCTATTACGAGAACACCGCGTTGAGAAAGTAGAGTATATCAGGTTTTAATGTTGCAAAAAGAGGTGTCTGTTATCAGGCGCCTCTTTTTTTCTCACAAGGTTCAATACTCAAATGTAAATTACCGGTTACCTTTAATGAACGTGTTATAGATAATCTAATTGTTTAAGGAACTTTAACACAAAAGGGCAGTTTTATCGTGCGTTACATACTTTGCAGATCGCTTCAGGTGATGGCTATGCTCATGGTGCTGTCAGGGCTTTATTTTGGAATTCAAAATCGAGATCTGATTTTGGAGATAGAGGCTTTAGCTATAGGATCAGTCCTTTTTTATGCTGCCAATTGGTTATTGAAAAATTGAGCGAAACAACCTTGACACTGCACAACTTGAAAGATAAATTGCGAACACTATTTAAGGAGAAAAAATGTCAAATATCTGGGATGATTTAAAAAAGAACTTGAAGGTGTGGGGGAGTGCCGCAGCTGTGAAAGCTGAGGAGTTGGGTAAGGTAGCCGCGAGTAAGACCGAAGAGATGACAAAAATCGGCAGGGTCAAACTGCAGATGCATCAGCTTCAAAGAGAATTGGATAAAACTCTCCAATCATTGGGAGAATATGTCTTTAGTGCGACTGATGACGAAAACATCAGTAACTTTACTGGGAATGAGAAATACTACTCCACAGTTGAGAAAGCGAAATTATTAAAAATAAAGATTTCCGAAAAAGAGAGAGAGATTGAAAAAATTAGACAAAAGTTTGAGGAAACCGCCAGATCAATCAAGCCTGAAATAGGTGAGTCTGTCCATTCTCATACCCAAACCTCTGAAGAATCCGCGTAGTAATTAATAAACTGACCCCGAGAAACTGATTTGTCGCCACATTCAAGTGATAGTCTGAGCAAAGCGCTAGAGCTTTACTTTTCCGAAATCGACAAAACCGAACCCCTCTCTCCCGAAAAAGAGGTGGAGTTGACTAAGAAAGTTCGGGAAGGTGATCAAGACGCTCTCAATCAGCTTATCAATGCCAATCTGAAGTTTGTGATCACGGTTGCTAACAAATATCGTGTTCCGAAGATAGCTTTGGAGGACCTCATCAACGAAGGGAACATTGGTCTTATTAAGGCGGCTCATCGATTTGACGAAACCCGGGGTTTTAAATTTATTTCTTATGCAGTCTGGTGGGTTCGTCAATCTATTTTGCAATTTATTTCGGAAAAAGGCCGCATGATTCGATTACCGTCAAATGTAGCCGGCACTATTTCCAAAATGAAAAAACAGTCCGATGAACTCGAACAAACATTCGAGCGTGAACCTACGTTGCAAGAATTAGCTGAAGTAATGGAAATTACCGAAGAGGAGGCAGAGAATCTCTTTCGCCATGGAGTACAAACTGTATCAACTGATCAACCTGTAAGTGAGGATGATAGGACTGCCTTGAGAGATCTAATAACTTCAGATGATAATCGTCCCGAAGCACAGATTATGGCATTCTCACTGCAGTCTGAGATTGAAAGAGTCTTGGAAACTATCCCAGAACGGGAAGCACATATTATCCGATATTACTATGGTCTCGGTCTTGACCGACCTTGGACTTTAGAGGAAATTGGAGAATCAATGAGCCTAACCAGAGAGCGGGTCAGACAGCTTAAAGAGCGGGCAATCCACCGGCTTAGACACAACACACGGGCTCATCTGCTTAGGACCTATCTCGGATGATTTACTATTGGATATTATTATCTAAACTCTTTAATTTCCCCGAAATCTAATCATAAGATATTAATATGAAACTGCCATTTCGAAAGAACAAACAATCCCAAGCGGTTCGCTTTGTCGTGATGAGTGACAGCGACGGGGACGTGCATCAATGGTCTCTCACTCGTAACTCTTTTGCAACTATTTCTGTTTTGGTAATTGTACTTTGTTCAGCACTTCTTTTTTTCAGTGCTGATTTTCTTACAGATGTTTTATATAAGTCAAGATTAGAGGAATATCGAATAAAAAATCAGTCGTTAACTACTTCAGTTTCTAAATTGGAAAACAGGCTTGATAAGATAACTGATGATATTCTAGATATTGAAGAGAAGGATAAGGCGCTTCGGACCTATGCAAATCTTCCCGAAGTGGACATTGATGTGAGGAAGTTAGGTGTAGGCGGAAGGACTGTTGACGGTTCGAGTTCATTAGATGATCTACTTCCTAATCTGGAATCAAAACTTTCTATATTAGAGATAGATCTGGATGATTTGGCTAGAAAGATTCGCTTTGAACGCAAAAGCTTTGCCACGATTTATGATGCTGTTCGTGAAAACACAGAAAAGATTTCATCAATTCCATCAATTCGTCCAATAGAAGGTGGGTATCTCAACACAGGATACGGCTACCGCTCAGATCCTTTCACAAATGAAAGAGTTTTTCATCATGGATTGGATGTATCAGCAAACCGTGGCGTACCGATTTATGCATCTGCCGATGGTAAAGTTGTATTCGCGTCATATAATGGCAGTTACGGTAAAACTATCAAAATTAACCATGGTCACGGTTATCAATCTCTCTACGCCCACATGAACAAGATTTATGTAAAATCCGGAAAAAAGGTTATGAGGGGAGATACTATAGGAGAAGTTGGTTCAACCGGTCGTGCTACCGGACCACATTTGCACTATGAAGTCCACCACTACGGCACGCCTCAGGATCCTCAAAACTACTTTTTTACGGGGCCCATCAAGTAGATTTTCATTTTTTGTTACCCATTCACCTAAACTAAATACTCACATTACCAGCTTGACAGTTCTCGAAGGTGGGAGTAACTTCCTCTTTATGAAGCAGTATTTTATAGAGACTTACGGATGCCAAATGAATGTGGCAGATTCAGAAGTGATCGCCGGTATTATGGAACGGGAAGGCTATTCTCGTGCCAAACAATTAGACGATGCTCATGCCATTCTAATTAACACCTGCGCAATTAGGGAACATGCGGAAGATAAGGTTCATTCCAGATTAGGTATCCTAAAGAATTTAAAGAAGAAAAATCCTGATCTCTTGTTGGGACTGATGGGGTGTATGGCTCAGCATGTTAAGGAAGATATTTTGGAAAATAAACCTTATGTTGATTTTGTTCTTGGCCCGGATTCTTACCGTCGTCTACCGGAAATTCTCAACAGGCATAAACAAAGCAGTCAATCAATAGTTGACACCAAACTTTCAAAGTTTGAAGTTTACGATAAACTTTTTCCATCAAGATCAAATGGTGTTAACGCATGGGTATCTATTATGAGAGGGTGCGATAAATTCTGCACATTTTGTATTGTTCCTTTTACCCGTGGAAGAGAACGAAGTCGTTCGATAGCAAGTGTGATAGAGGAAGTGAAGCGAGCAGTTGAAAAAGGGTTTCCTGAAGTGACACTTTTGGGTCAGAATGTGAATTCCTATACACACAATACTATAAGATTTCCCGATTTATTGGATGATGTAGCAGCCGTACCGGGAGTAAAGCGAGTGAGATTTATCTCACCTCATCCCCAGGATGTGGACGATCAAATGCTTCTTGTCATGCGTGATCACGCCAATCTATGTAAATCCATTCATCTCCCCCTTCAGGCAGGTTCTGACAGAATATTGAAACGGATGAATCGTACATATTCCCGAGATGAATTTCTTGCACTTGTAGGTCGTATTCGTAATATTTTACCTGGCTGTGGCTTGACGACTGACATTATTGTAGGTTTTCCGGGAGAGACTCAAACGGATTTTGAAGAGACTCTTGCGGTAATGGAGGAGGTAAAATTCGATTCGGCTTTCACATTCAAATATTCACCCCGTCCCGGAACGAAGGCTTACGGATATGAAGCTGTCGTCCCTGAAGAGGAAAAACAGGCTCGATTAAATAAATTGCTTGCTACACAAAAGCGTCACACTCTTTTCCGGAATTCTCTGGAAGTGGGGAAGACTGTTGATGTGCTAGTGGAGAAGGAGAGTAAGAAGTCTTCAGAAAAGTGGGCAGGCAGGACGGACAACAATAAGTGGGTTGTTTTTTCAAAAGATGATGCTAATATTGGAGAAATTGTTGAGGTGACCATCAATAAAACCAAAGGAATTACTCTCTTTGGTGAACGAGTGAAAAATCGGGAGAATGCTGATGCGATTGCTTAAGGTTTTTATTGGACTTCTTGTAATTTTAGGATTAGTACTCATATTAATCCAAAATAAAGGTGAGATATCTGTTGATCTGATGTTTATGAAATTCAATAACGTTGATATCCCAGTTGTGTTAGTTATAACACTTGCGATTGGTATAATTGTTGGTTTTGGAATTGCAGCGGCTTCTATTTTAACTGCGAAAAATGAAGCTCGACAAGGGAAGGCTGAAAACCGTCGATTAACCGGTGAGTTGAATTCTCTCCGAAACATTGCAGTTGACGAAGGTCTTTTAGAAGTTACTGAGGAAGAAGAGGAAAATTTAAATTGAGATTTCTTTCGAATATTTTTGGTAAACGTAAAGACAGTACTACACTATATATAGAGGCACTTGAACATCTTGTGGATGGGAAAACTGATTTAGCCATAACAAAATTACGTGAAGTTATACAGTTAGACAGCAGTAATGTAAATGCTTATGTCCTATTAGCTGATATCCTTAGGAAGAGAAATATAATTGACCAGGCCATTAAGATACATAGGTCGCTCACTATTCGTCAACGGCTCACTAAAGAACAAAAGATTTTAATTCAAACCAGCCTGGCAAAGGACTATCTAGATTTAGGAAAGACTCGTTTGGCTAGGGAAAGCACAAAGAAAATTTTGGAATATGATAGACACAATAATTGGGCAGCAGATTTTTTAGTTCGCCTCGCAGAAGAAGAAAACGACTGGAAAAATGCTGATGATTTACTTAGTTCAATTGAAAAATCTTCCGGCAATATGGATGCTCGACGTCATGCAAGATATCGAATGATGATTGGCAGATCCAAAGAGTCTGAAGGTGATCTTAAAGGAGCAAAAGAAGATTACAAGCAGGCGATTACTTTTGATCAGACGTATGCTGATCCATATCTCTATCTTGGGAATCTTCATGAAAAATCTGGTGATCTCGAACCTGCACTTGAGCATTGGAGAAAATTTGCAGAACTGGCACCTTCTGCAGCTAAACAGGTATTCGAACGATTTGAGAGAGCGTTATACCAATTGGGAAGATATGGTGATGTAGAGGAATTTTACCGTCATATTATGGTAAAGAACCCTAATGACATGGATGCTCTCATAGGACTGGTGGATGTTCTTCAAGCGAAAGGTGAACATGAAAGGGCGTTAGGGATTGTTGATGATACTTTAGCGAGAAACCGCCGTTCTATCCATGCACGATTGGCCCGACTAAAAATTTCCCTACGAAGAGTTCACCAGGATCAATTGTCAGAAGAAGTGGACAAAATAGTAGAGCTTATCCCTTCCAGTAATGGCCAGTCCAGAAGGCACCATAAGGAGAGCTGAATTATAGTGGTATCTTGTATGAAAACAGTTTTATCGATTATTATTTTATTGTTTTCCAATTTTGTTCATTCACAAAACTTAACTCGATATTTTGAGCTTTTGGAAGAAGGAAAGCTCTCTGAAGTCCGATTAGAAATTGATCACCTGCTAGAACAATTCCCGAATCACGCAGGAGTAATGTTTTTGGCTGCTCAAACAGAGGAGCAAGCTGAAGATGCAGTCATGGCCTACAAGAAACTGATCCAAAACCATCCTAACAGTAAATATGCAGATGATGCTATGATTAAAGTAGGTGAGTATCTTTATGCACGAGGACTTTACACACAAGCAAGTACACAATTATCAAAGATTCCGAGAGTTTACCCAAAATCTGATCGTGTTCAGCGAGCTATTGACCTCCAGATTAACTCACTACTAGCAATTGGAGAAAAGGATAGCATTGCCACCTATATCGCAACCTATCAGAAAGAATTTCCAGCTCTCGATTTCAACTATAATTATGAATCAGGAAATCCTTTGGTCATTAGAGCGCCAGAAACATCAGACGATGAGAAAGAGGGAGAGGAGCTAAAACACACTATTGTGAAGCAGGCATCATCACTAACTAAAGAAAATGCTGCTGACGACGTTGCTAAACCATCAAGACCATTCGTGATTCAGGTTGGTGCCTACGGCTCAGAAGTGAATGCTTTGCGTCAGAAACAACGGTTAGAACAAGCCGGGCATGTAGTGGAGTTTTGGCCAATTAATGTAGGTGGGAAGCAATTACAAGCAGTCCAGATCGTTCGTTTTAAAACCAGAGAAGAAGCTCGTAAAATAGGTGAAAGTTTAAAGAAAAATTTGGGTTTCAACTACATGGTGACCAAGCGTGGGGGCTAATTTAGTGATTGATAACTGGTTATTGGTGAGCAGTGATTAATACTCCACAATTTACTTTTCATAAGTTACCACTAACCACACGCCAATATTGGGGATGATTGCGTGGCTGGTGCCCGCCGCGGTCTTCAACACCGTTGAGACGGCGGAGAGCCGTTTGCTGGGTTCGATTCCCAGGCGTTCCCGCCAGAATTCAAAAAGCAGCCTAGAGATTGAATTAATTTAAAAGGAGAATAAAATGGTAATTAATTTTGTAGGATTAATATCAGGAATAGCTTTATCACTCGGTTTTGCATTTTTTATTAGCCGTCTGCTAAAAGCGATGGAGACTGTTGACCTTAATAGTGACAAGTAAATGAGACTGCTGATCAAAGTATTCGCAGTCAGCATTATTCTTACTACTTCTCTTCACGCTCAGGAGAACAAAATCTTCTGGGATGGAAGGGACTGGGTAAAGTTGACTGCTGAAGGATCTGGATATCCGGAGTTTGTCTATCTGGCGAAGGCTGCGTACGTGAACGGTCTCCTTGACGGAAGGCTTTACGATTATCTTCAGACATGGCCTGCAGATAAAGCATTAGCCGACTCACTCATTGGTGACGAACTTTCAGATTATCTCCGAACTTCAGAGATAGTCAGAGCGCTGGATAATTTCTACAGTGATCGTCTGAATCGGTACATTCCCATCTCGTCGGCTATCATATATGTTAACATGCAGGCTCAGCAACAGCCCATAGACGTTTTAGAAGCGTACAAAGAAAAAAGCAAAGAGTGGATTAATACTTTGATGTTGGAGATGATGAAAGAAAATCTCTACGATGTAATGAAGAAAAAACAAAAAGCGATGGCTGATAAAACAGGAGAGGAGTAGGTTAATCTACTCTGACTAATCCTTCAGTTGGTGAATACATGAAAACTCTCTCATCATTTGTGAACCGAATCTTGCTGATATGATATCGATAGCGATAATCCAGCGTGCGGTCAAAAGTGTAGGTCAGTCCGCGGATGATTGTCTGATTAGGACCGAAAGGTGCTTCGTAGGGGTGGAGATGCACTACTTTTCTCTCACTCACAATATTAAGTGAAGGGTCGACCTCCGTAAGGTATCCTTCCAATTCAGTAATAGTCCTACCGGCATTGTTTTCAATTTGTACCACAACGTACAGTAAATCATCCTCCACCACTCTCATGCGTAAATCAGTCTCAAATAGAGGAATCGACTGGGCAAGAAGCCCCGAAAAGGGTAGAATGAGAAGATATTTTATCAACAGTTTCATTATCGAAATTTATCCATGATAGCGTCCCTTGTCAAGAGCAACCGTTGTGGAACTGCATTGTGGATTAACCGTTAACATTTGTAACATCATGACCGAGAGTGAATTTAGAGAAATAATTTTAAGACTGGACGATCTTTTTGTCGCTGAAAAAATAGGTGGCGAAGGTCGGAATTGGATCGCTCAAGGCCGAATGTTGGAAGGGAA
>MDSZ01044006.1_pt1 | contig 15213 bp, 17 predicted proteins | sample 811201 | NCBI WGS metagenome assembly MDSZ01 (sample SAMN05326647, study PRJNA326480) | marine metagenome | isolation source: seawater | place: Indian Ocean: North | collected 2010
AATATGCTCAAGATTTAAATCAGAAATAGTCAATTTCATTTCTGCTTTAACTTTTTTATTTTCAGGATTTTTTTCTTTCCAAGCCTTTTCTATTTGTTGTTGAGACGTTACTCCTACTTGTTTTAAAAAACGCCTAATTGACATATTAAGTTCTTCGTTCATATTAAAAACTCCGATAAATCAGAATCAGCGACTTTAGCTCTTCTTTTTTTCTTTTGTTTTTTAGCAAACGTTTTTATTTTGGAATCATAAGATTTTACTTTATCTATTCTATCTTTTAGAGAATCTACGAAAGCACCAATAACATGATTATTTCCTTGTTCTCCAGTACCTTGTACTATAAATTCTTCTATTCCTGAATTTGCTAAATATTTCATTTTTATATCTTGTTGTTTCTTTTCTTTATCAATACGTCTTAAAAACGCATACCAAGATATTTGAGTAAAATACGCAAAGGCATTAGGTTTTCCGGTTCTAGTAGCTGCTTCTAAATTATAATTGCCTATGGCTTTAAGACAATTTTCTACTGCATCCATAACCATTTCTTCTCTATAAGTATATCGTATAAAATTAGCTTTATGTGATAAACCTTCTGCTATTCGTAAAAAACAATGAGCTACATAGTTTGTTACTTTTGGAATTTCTTTTCCATTTTTTTTAGCTTCTTCTACTAACGTACAATAATCTACTACGGCTTGAGAAAACTGAGCATTATTAACATAATGAATATTTAATCTTTTCTGACGTGCCATGTTTATCCTTTCATTGATATAATTATACTATAAAAAGTATATAATGTAAAGTACTATTTTTTATTATTAAATGGGAAATTAATTAAATTAACTGTGTACATTTATCATAAATGTTTGTATAATAAATTAAGGTATTTTGGGAGGAGCCATATATACTTCTAATGTACAGTTTCTTTTGGTTTAAATTGAATAATATTATCTACTGTACCGGAATCTTCTACTAATTCTAAGTCTTGTTTAAGTCGACCTAGTTCGGTTTCTAAATAAGCTTCTAATTCAGAATCATTTAAATGATCCAAATCTTCTAAATCAATAGTTGGTGGTTCTTTATTATTATCATATTCTTTAGCAATTTTTAAAATACATTTAGCATACATTTTTAATAAAGAAGTGCACGGAGATAATTCACCTACTATATGTTCACTGTTTATAGTTTGCATAATTCTTGGATCATCTCCAAAAAACATAAAAGGTTTAAATGCAAATACCTTTATTCCGGATTTATAATTTTCTGATTCTACAACCTTCAAAGCCGATCTTATTAAAACAGTACTATTTTCTTCGTTGTCCCATTCTAATACTTCACAAATAATTTCTTCTCCAGTAGATAGTTTAAATTGTCTTATTATTGGTTTTGTCATAGTTCTACTTTAAACGTTTTGTATTTAAATTTTTCACGATCATATATTTTCAATCTTTCTTCAGAATGCAGTAATGCGAAATTTTTTCTATTTGTATAACTAATATTATCTATAATATCATAAAGGTTAGTAATACTATTATTATCTGCTACCCGAAGCCCTCGTCCGATGGATTGGAGGACTCTGATTTGCGACTTAGAAGGAGAAGCAAATATAATATTATGGAGATTCTTAATATTAATCCCGGTGCTAAAAGTGCCAAGGCTAGCAACAATAATAGCGTTTTTTTGCTTTTCCACAATACCTCTAATGGCTTCACGATCTGATGTCTGAGTGTTTCCAGATACAAAAAATATTTTCCTTTCGCTGTCTGCTTTAGTATTTATTAAATCAAAAAGAGGCTTTCCGTGCTTCTCTACTAAATTAAAAAGTACTAAAGTATTACCTTTTTGATCTAAAGATAAGTTACGAATAAATTTATTTCTTTTATCGTTTTCTACTATATACTCTATTTCTTCTTGATAAGTCTTTTTACCAAAATCTTGTCTAGATTCTAAATCATATTCTAATACTATTCTTTTTATATCTAAATCAGCTAATGTTTTATTTTCTTGGAGCGCGCGCGTCGTCGTAACTTTATAAGTTTTTCCAAATAAACCTTGTAATACTAATTCATGTGTTTGAGTTCCATCTAATGTTCCGGTTGTTCCAAATCTATATTCAGCTTCGGTTGCTTTATTCATAATATTCATTAATGATTTAGATTTAAATCCATGACATTCATCACCTATTACCATACCAAATTGTTCGAACCACATTTTCGGCAATTTATAAATTGATTGCCACGTAGAAATAACAATAGCAGATTGAATATTATCTTTATCTTTACCCGAATAAATTTTATGTATACCACCTTCGGCTTGGCCATAAGATACAAAATCACTATGCATCTGTTCTACAAGAGAAGTAGTAGGTACAATAACTAATATTTTACTAGCTTTGGGCCAATTCAATCCAGTTGTCAGCATTTCATACCAATATTTTACTAATACGTATATTATTAATGATTTGCCAGATCCAGTAGGAGATAAAAGTATTGCTCTTTTCTTTTTTAATCCATGTAATACCGCAGTAAATTGATAATCTCTTAATTCCCACGGAAGTTTTAAATTTTTAGAATAATTATATATTTCATCTGGAGTAATATCATTTGTATCATTAGGTAATCCATATTTAGTTTTAACTAATTTAACTTTATATCCTCTATTTTCACACATCTTAAGAAAATGATAATATAAACCAGCTGGCAATTCACCGCTAGTTGAATCAAATAAACGTATTTTTCCATCCCAAATTCTACGTTTAAATGCCGGCATAAATCTATAGCCCGGAACATAGAAGGAAAAAAATTCTTTTAATTCAGCTGCTACTCCATAATCACAATCGATATGAAGATTTGCGTGACTTAATTTCCTGACTGAAATTGCTTCCATTTAATTATATTGCTTATTGTTTGGTGTCGCCATTTTATTGTATCTACTATATCTGTTAATGTTTCTACTACAGTCTTAAAGTATTGTATCTTTTCTTCTGATTTTTGTATTTCTGGATCGGCATCGTAATAATAATCCATTTCACCTTTTAATATTTTTAAACCATCAAACGGATCTGGATCCCAACCTTTTTCTACTATTTCTTCTTGAGTCATCTTTCCGTTATAATATAACCATTTATCTTTTAATAAAGATTTTTGAGACATCTCAGCTCTACGCAATAGTAGCTTTGCGTTTGCTAATTTCTCTAAATATTTTGAATGTAGTAAAGGTGTTTTCCGGGAGGATTCATCTAGATGCATATCACTTATCACATTATCTTTTGTCCATTCTTCAAGGACTTCATTTAAATCAATCATTATATTCCTATTTCAAATAATTTCCGTCTAAATCATGGGTACCACTATTATGCCATGCCCATATTGTACAATTAATCACTCCATAATCAACATTCCAATCACGAAATGGAAGATTAGGTATTTGTCTTTTTCTTAAAATTTTATAATGACCTATAAATAATTCATATCTATTTTTTCCAAAAACCCAATCTCTTATAATCTTTATCATCTTTGTATGTCCAACCTTCGGCTTCTAATAAAAGTCTTTTAGTATCATATCTATCACTTTCCCACATAGGTATAATTTCATCATATTCTTCCATATCATTGTTTAAACGTAAATGAACTTCTATTAATTTATCTCCTATAAATTCACAGTTAATATATCTATAATCATCTTTAAGTGTATTTAAAATCTGAGGATACGGAACTTGATCATCAACCTTTTTCCAACTTTTCCATTTCCATAACGGTTGATCTTCATCTTTAAATCCTTCGGTTACAAGAACTTGTTCTTTATCTATATAATCAACACTTAAATGTCTTCCTTCAAATATTTCACACCAAAAATGTCCGGCCGGTAAATAAGTAGTTTCTCGCTGAATAAATTCTTTTTTAGCATCTCTACCCATACCAGCAAAATTACTAATAGGCCTAACTATATACCAATCGGGTTTAGGTACCCAAGAATCTACTGGTCCACAGTTATAACCTAATTTTCTGCTGAGAATTAATTTGTCGTATATCCATAAATCATCAAAATTAGTTTCAAACCATGCTTCATCGTCTTCTATCATACTATATCAAAATACATAAATCTAAATGAAACAGCATAAGTTACAAATTCTGTACCGCTTGCAGTTGATTCAAAGGTAATATCACCTAATGAAGTGGGTACACAATCTTTATATACTATTTGTTTTGTTTTATTATTATGACTTGATAATATCGATATCGTAATATCTGAATAAGTTGGAGGTTTTTGTTTTTTCCAATCTCTTCTTATAGCAGGTACATCTGAAGTTTCAACGTTTCTTCTTATCCAATCATGCATTTCAGTATATGATGACATATTCTCATCTAATATAATAGTAGCTCCTAATTCATTATAAGTCAAAGAAGATCCAGTTAATGGAACTCCTGCAACTTGTCTAAAAGGCATTTCTACTTGTTGAGTTATAACTCCTGGATGAGTTATAGACTGAGCAAAGTATTCTAAGTTCGGATAATTCTCACGATCAATCGTAATCTTATACGAGGTAGGTTGTAGATAATTTAAATTTGTTGTTAAGTCTGCCATACTAGTATTTATACAAAAAAAGAGGGGCTCGAAGGCCCCTCTGAAGTTTTAGAATTTTCTTTATTATGTGAGGATATGATCCACTCTGAAAATTCTGTAGTACTGGTTAGTTCTTGCAGTAGCAAGTCCGTCTGCTGGAGAAGTTCCAACAAATGGGTTTGAAACCATTCCGTATCGAGTCTTAAAGCCGATTTTTGGTTGGAATGTGTTCTCGCCAACTGCTCGTACCATAGTTAGAGGTACGTATGGGCAATAGAAAAGTCCAGCATCGTATGGGTTTGTACCCTTATATCCAACGTTACAGTAATCTGCAGATGCGTATGGATCGATGTATACTCTCATTCTACCGTTTAGAGTACCAGCAAATGTATTGCCTGTATCGTCAACGTTCAATGAAGTATTCATAGCTGGAGCGTAATCTAGCATACCAGAAGCAGATAGAATTGAGGCAACGTCTGATGAACAGATCATAAAGTTACCTTTACCACGCCTAGTTTGCTTTGCGATTACGTTAGCTTCTCTTTCAAGCTGAACAATAAGACCTTTGAATTTCTCTACTGACCAACGACCATCAGCGTCATTAGTTAATGAGAAAAGACCTTTTGTATTCATATTAGACTGAAGACAACCGATTTTAGCTTGCTGGTTGACAGTTCTGACAACTTCACGGTTAATTTCTGCCAAAATTTCTGTTGACAAAATGTTTGCCAATTCAGTTTCAGCATCTAGACCATGAATAGCTTTCAAGTCTTGAGCAAGTTCTAGAGTGTATTCAGCTTTGAGTGCTCTTGACTTCGCAGTCACTGTAGCTTTCTCAATGGTAAATCCCATCTCTGCAAATGCTTGTCCACCTGATACGCCTAGGTTTTCAGCTTCGTTTGTTGTTAAAGCGTCACCAATTTCAGGTACGTAAGAAGCACCAGAATCAGAAATATCTGAGTCAGAGTCTGTATCAGTTACGCCGTATAAACCTGAAGAACCTTTAGTTCCGTTACCTGTTGTTGTTGAGTCACCAGAATAGTTAACTAGTGCTTCGTCAAACAACGCTTCAGTGTTATCAGCTTGAGCAGCGCCTTTAGCAGCACCACCTGTTGATGTGTTATATCTAGCTTTCATTGCGAAGATAAGACCTGTTGGTCCTGTCATCGGCTGAACGCCACATATATCATAAGCCATTAAATTTGGCATAGCTCGTCTTACAAGAGCGATTAGAACTGGATTCCAGTTTGCGCCTGTAGTACCGTGATTGGCAGCAGTTACTCCAAGGTTAGAATTTTCTTGAAGCATGCCTTCTTCACGAAGAGCGATTTCTTGGTTTTCAAGAACAGCAGCTGTAACTGCTTTCTTGTGATGATCGGTTATGCTGCCCGCAGATTCTTCATTAAGAACTGGGGCCCACTTTTCGACCAACTTATCGTAAGATATTGCACTTGTTTGCATCTCTTTGGGCTCCCTTTAAGTTTTGATTTGGGTTTTTAAGGCATTAACATACTGTGACATAGATCCAGAAGTTTCTACTTCATTAGTATCTTCATCTGTTTCTTCTGTCAAAGCTGATGTTGGTGTAGCCTTTTTATTAAAATATGATTCCTTAACAGTAGCAACCTTTTTAGTAAATGATTCCTCATCTTCAAAATCGGCTTTTTCTGTTAAAGCTTTCAGTTTTTCAATTTGAGTTTCTGCTAGGTCTTTTGAAGCTTCTCTAATAATTGAATCTCTTTTATAACCTTCGAGTTCCTCTTGCATTGCGATGGATTTAGCTGTTTGATCATTTAGAGATGTTTCCAACTCTTCAACTTCTGCAGCTAAGTCGTCAACTAGGTCGACTTTAGACTCAGGTACGTCGATGTAAGATTCAGTGAATAGATCTTTAAGATTATTCATGAATTTTTCGGCGATCTCTGTTCTGAGGCCAGATTGGACAGCAAGTTTATTTTCTTCCATCCAGTTTTCAACAACATAGTTAAGGTATGAATCAACCTTATCTACGAGTCCTGTTTTAGTTTCCTCTATTTCAGCAGTAAGTTCTTCGTTATACTTCTCTTCTAAGCGATCAACTTCTTCTGATAACTTATTCTTAATAGCCATATTAAAAATAGTTTCAGCTTTAGATTTGAACTCTTCAGAAAGAGTAGCTTCAGAATTTACTAAAGCGTTAAGATCGTCATTCCAATCAGTTTGATAATTTATATCATCAGCTTGATTTTCAACGACTACCTCTCCGTCTTCAGTTGAACTTTCTTGCATTATTTTAGACATAAGAACAGCAAGTTCTTCCTTTTTCATACCATTCATTTTCTGGTATGCAGCATTAATCATTCCTGCTTTGGTTTTATATCCTTCTTTAAAAGGCATAGCACCTTTGTCATCGATTTTTGAATCTTGACCTGCAGGAGCGGCGACTTTTTGCATTGGATCTTTGCCAGACTTATCACCCTTTCGCTTCTTAGCTTTCGGAGCAGCATCTTCTGCTTTATCAGCAGCAGCTACTTCTTGAGCAGGAGCGTTTTTGGGATCATGAGCTTCTTCCACGTCGTCATTTTCGTGGAGTTCACCTTCTTCCAATTGATTTTCATCAGTCATTTAATTGACTCCCTTTATTTTGATTTTAGTAACGAGAGGAAATTTTTAAACTCACGAACTTGTGTCTCATAGAGATCTGCCCGCGGAGCCCGTTTTATTTCAGTCTCCATTTTTTCAATAGCTCTTTGTTCAATAATGCCGTTATTCCAAACCCACTCTACACCTTCCATTATCCCATTAACAAAAGCGCTAGGTGCTGATGGATCTTGCACGATGTCTATCGCGTTAAGAATAAAGTCGTCTTTAACGACCATTGCGCCATTACGTCTCTCCAAACTCCCCATACCACGAGTCGAAACGCCCAGCTGAACGCCACCATCGAGTAGTCCTTCGACTATATTACCCATTGGAGTGTCCAAAACTGTGGCTCTTCCCATAACATCGTTTCCCTCAAACTTGAGTTCATCGATCTTATGTGAAACCTTATCTAAATTTATCGTCGGCCCTTCTGGGTGATTCAATTCACCAACGGCACGACCTTTAGAAACTTGATTTTCAGAGTATTTACCAACAGCGCTTTCCATAACGCCCATAGGATAAATACGTCCATTTCTATTTTTACTTTCTGCTTGCGCAAATACACCTTCTATATGATATTTCTTTTTACCATTTTTCCCTTCAGTGATTAACATCTGAAGATTTTGATCATGAAATTCTGATATAAGTTTCATAACTTAACCTCTCGGATGTGCTATTTTGGTAAAATGCGTATTAACACTACCTGCATGTAATTCATCAAATTTGTCTTTTCGTATTACTAAAGCCTGATTTTCATGTACTTGCATTGTAGCACCAGTTGTATGATTCGTTATTAAATCATCTGCAGTTGAACATACGTAAACACACTTAGCATTACTAACAGTCGTTCTGTTACCTGATCCGTTAGCGGTAACTTTAGCGGCTAAAGGTCTAATTTCCATCTATCTCATTCCTCTATATTGTTTAATAAAAGTTGTTCCAGCCTTTTCAGCTTCTTTTTGACTTCTATATGTGTCTATTTTATCGCCATCAACATATACAGTAAAACCTTTCGGTTCTTTCATAACGGACATTTTAATTCTTCCGATCTTCTTAGAAACTACAGGTTTATTTTTAGCTTCTCTAATTTCTAAAAAAGTTTTCATTTAATACCCTTTGTATATATTTATATAAAAATAAATTTCTACTGTGATATATTTATCACTCTACTTCTTTTTCATCATCAAGTAATTCTTCTTCATCTTGTTCGATTTCTTCAGATTCATCATCTTCTAAATCTAATTCTCCTTGATCTTCATCAGTTTCTGCTTCTACTTCAGCTTCAGCTTCAATTTCGGCTTCAGCCTCGGCTTCAACTTCATCATCAACTCCGTTATAAAGTTTATCAGCAATTTTTATTTGCTCTTGATCTAAAGCATCTTGCACTTTGACTCCCATTAAGTCTCCAAATACTTTATTCGCTTTATTATAATCTTGATCTAATGCGTGTTGCACCAAATCGTGTAATGGGTTTTGTTCAACTTCTTGTGCTTCTTCAGCCATAATTTACTCCTTGTTTATTATTTTAAAAATTTGTAGCGGTAAGTGTTGCACCTTTAACTAAAGGCCCAAAATAATACTTTGAATAATTTCCGCCGCTGCCACCATTATTACCGAAATCCATATTTAGACTACACCATGTTACCCAATTAGCAACATTATAATTACTACCGAGAGTTCCATCGTAATATTGCAATAATACAGTTCCACTAGGTCTTCTATCTGGACGTCCACCAGAAAATGTATCAAATCTCAAATAAGTACCAGCTATTTTATCATCTTTTAAAGCGGTGGTAAAATAAAAGAATATGTAATCTCTTCCTCCACTTAATGAATCATCCGCCGTAGCGCCCGCGGATGCTGTATTAATGTATTGTCTTGCATTACTCGTACCTGCCGTTTTAAACCAATCTTTAGTAACGTTTTCACTTGAAAAGGTATGTTTTGTTCCAGAAAATAAATCGTCGGAACCTCTCCAAAAACCGTATTTACCAGCAGCTAAACTAGCATCGTCTGCTATTGGAGTTAATTCTGATCCGTATCCTGAAACAGTACCAGCTATTATATTTTTATTATTATTGTTTGATGTACTATTATCTGTAATCCAACCCATATCACCATTATCTTCATTTTCATGATCCCAATAAGAACTACCCCAAGCAGAACCGCTTTGAACAAATATTCTCCATAATTGTGCACCAAAATTCAGTTTAAAAGTTTTTATACTTGTACTTGTTCGAATACCGTCTGAAGCAGTGTATCTTAATTTAAGCTGATTTGTAGTAGAATTGCCAGATCCATCAGAATCAGTAGATCTTGTAAGAAATCTATATTTACCGGTACCAGCACTATCAGTTATTTGAGCAGGATGTAATAAATGAGGAGGTAAATTAGATGAATCATTTTTATAAAATGTTGTAGTAGATGAATCCCAATAATTAACATCATAAGTAATTGGAAAACCCTCTGGATCCTTTGCTAACATAATAGTATTTGCTGAATCAGTAGAACCAGATACTGGAGTTACTGATAAATTTGAAGGTTCTAAAATTATATTAGGATCGGCATCATTACCGAATGCAGATTTTCTTCTTGCTCTAGTTATTGCCATAATTTATTCCTCATTTATTAAGCGGTTAATTCTGATGCTACTGGTGTGAAAGTTTTAGTATATAATGCTTGAGCATTATTAACTCTGAAATTAGATATATATCCATCCCATCCTCTACCAGTATATGCTCCTGTTCCGCCTATCGCAAAAACTTGAGATGAATCATTAACAGTTCCAGTAGCACTTGTATTTTCATGTACTAATGTACCATTTAAGAACAAATACCAATTATTTGAACTTCTAACAAGAGCTACATGATACCATTTATGTAAACTTATAGCAACCGTAGAAGTTAAAATTGTGGACAATGAACCTCCTATATTTGCAGCAACATATAATACTCCTGAATTGTTTGAAATTAAATTTACGGAGGTTGAAGCACTTGCTCCTCCAGAATCATAATCACCAAAAATATAATTCTGAGTAGAATGCGGGAAAGAATTACCATTAATCCAACATTCGATAGTAAAAGTTGAACCCCAAGTTTTCCATGTACCATCTGGTATAGTTAATTTCTCATTATCACTTGCATCAAATAATGCAGATTTCATATCACTACCAGGACCTAAATTACTAGTAGTTACACTATTAACATTTGTAATAGTATGACTTGATGAACTAATATCTTGAGTTACAGTAGCAGTTGTTAATGCAAGTAATTTAACATTTGATGCAGTACACGTTATTCCATTTTGTGCTGAAGTTGATGTTGTAAATGTTTCTTTTAATGGCACAAAGGGATATCTACACAAACCTTTTGTTATTCTAATATCTTCTAAATAACCATCCCAGTTATTACCATTGTTACTATGAAAACCACCTATTTTAAATGCACCATTACTATTAAAAGTATTTGTAGTGGAACTAACATTTACATCGGATCCTGCTTGAGTACCATTAATAAAAAATTTAATTATTTTATTAGTTTGAATAAATGCAAAATGGTGCCAAGTACTAGTACTCATCCCAGCATTAACACCAGAACCTACTCCACCTATTAATTTATCATTAAAGGCACCTACTCTCCAATTTCCTTGGTAAATATTGATACCCCAATGACTTTGGTTACCTGCTCCACCATCTGAACTAATAATGTAATGATCTCCGTTGGTAGCATCGGCATTATACCAACCTTCCATCGTAAAATCTTCATCTGCAAAATCAATATCAGTATTATCTTCAATTTGAATAACATCACCAGTACCATCAAACAACATTGAAGAAGAAGCATATTTCGTTAATCCAGTTGACGATTTGGTATTACCTACTAACTTTATATCACCTCCACTAGCATCATATACACCAGGAGATGCAGATGTCATTAAATATTGAGTACCAGAAGTTGCAGTTAAAGGTTGAGTAGCAGGTGTGAAATTACTTGTGTATACGGCTGTATTATGGAGTCTAAAATCTGATATATATCCTTTAATAGTTCGATTTACGTGCCCTGCGTCATATGCTTGTGTATTTATAAATGCTCTGCCTGTTGGAGCAGCAGGTAATGCACCTGACATTGAAGACGGACCAGCTTTCTTTACTCCGTTTATATATACACTAATTTGATTACTTGCCCTAACAAAGGCAACATGCTGCCACTGATTTAATTTTATATCGCCATTTGTACCTGACAGAATTGAACCAGGTTGAAATACAACAGGTTCTCCATTAGCTCCCCAACCAATATATACAAAATTTGAAGACGTATTATCATTATGTGCACCCGCACTATAAAGAGCATTAGCCCAAGGATTGTATGCAGTTTCGGGGTATACCCAGGCTTCTATTGTAAAATCATTTAGGCCATCTGTACCAATATCATTATGACTGAGATAATCACCGGTACCATCCGAATACATAGAAAAACCATGAGAAGCAATAGCTGAATTATATGCGTCATGTTTATGAGGCGACTTTCTTCTATGAACTAATTGACCTGATTGAGTGATGGCATGTCCTGCCGAAGAATTATCTTTTATATATGGAACATTTTGCGTCAATAGTTTTGTATTTGTAACTGCAGTTAATTTTGCAGTAGGTGGTACAAAGTCTGCAGTATAAATTGCTGTACCAACTACAAGACGTAATTCATATATATATCCCTTAAAGGATCCTGAACCATTGCCTTCACCAATTCTAGGCATTGGTGAACCACCATTTTGGTTAGTACCTATAGCACCATTATAAGTTGCTGATGAATCTGCTTTTCCATCAATATAACATGTTACAGTTGTGCCTGATCTAACGCAAGCAATATGATGCCATTCACCATCATCAATAACTTTTGTTCCATTTACTTCTAAATCGCTAGAATTTGTCCACATAGTAGTACTACCCGATGTTGGATGGACAAGCAATTGAAAATTACCATCCTGATTTCCAACATCATCGATCATAAATATTCGTCTATACGCACCGCCTTCCGTTGATTTTTCTTCACAAATTACCCAACATTCTAAAGTAAATGCACCAGTACCTATTACAAATTGGCTAGATCCATTGGTAATTTGCAGGTAATCGTCAAGTCCATCAAAGTACGTACTATATCCACCAGGATGATGAGGAGTAAATGAAGAGGTACGAACATCACCGTTTGTAGTAACTGTAACATTATTTGACGAACCATCTGTAAATGAAGTATTAGTAAGATTGTTTCCAGATGCTTTTAATAAATGAGTTGTGAATTGTGAATTTGTTACAGTAGCATCAAATGTTAATGTAAAAGTTGATGTAGCTGTAGCTATATTAACTCCGTCACTGGCTTTAAATGTAACTGATCCTTGAGGCATGACATTTGAACCTGCAGAATCTCGTGATTTTGGTTCTATAATAAATTTATTAACATTTGTTCCTGTAGAATCCTGTGCTATATAAGCCATATTATTAAAGGCACTATCTGGTGTAGCAGACCAAGTTATTGCCATACCTTCTGAATCTCTAGCTCTTAAAATAATATCAGTTTGAGTACCATTTTTATAAGCAGTAGCATCACTAGCTAATTCATATGATCCGGATGGTTGTGTCACCCAAACAGGAGTTGTATTAATAATAGCAACATTATGCCAGCCTGTACCAGTATGAATATAAAGTCTATCAGAATCTGTAGTAAAAGCTAAACTACCAGCATTATCAGAATCATAACTACCAGGTAAACTAGCTTTATTAGTATATGTTGTAAGACCACTAACTGAAAGTCCACCACTTAAAGTGATATTATTTTTAGAAACAGCTTGTCCTAAACTACTTGCTAAATCTCTTGCTCTTGTTTCTGGCATTATGCTGCAGCTCCTATTTTAAGACTATACCAACCACTAGCTGTATACGGATCTCCGTCATGATTTATGTATATATAAAGTACTTTAGGATGATTTGCGGCCGAAACATACGCTAAATCTCCTTCATTTGCACTCCCGGGTAAATCGTTAATACTTGAATAATGAGTAACAAACTGAACTGCTAAATCTCCGTTTGATTTTATAGTATTATCCCTAGCAGCTCTACCACCTCTTCTAGCTATTTTTCTATTTAAACTTTCAACCATTAGCTTATCGAATACGAAGAAGAATCGCCTATAAGATAATAACCGTTATTCTGATATATATACGGTCGATTATTATCTTGGGCGAAAACTCTAGTACCTTCTGTAATATTACTAGTAGGAAATGCAGCCGTATTTGCATATACTACACTCGAACCTATAATCATTGTATCTTTTGACATTTCTAATTTAATTGATGAATATTTCATATTAACCTTAAGATGTAATTGCACCAGGCGGTGTAAAATTTCTAGTATATACTGTTTGGCCTAAGGTTATACGGACATTTGATATATAACCTCTATATTGCCAGTTATAACCACGTCCAATATACCAATTGGCAGTTGTTCCAGATATATTATCGGTTCCTGATTTGCTGTAATGGCCATTTATCCAGATATGCGTTTCATTTGATCCCGTCCCTTCTTTAGTAACAGCGACGTGATACCATCTATTTTTCAGAATCCGTGGGATTTTTGAATTTGAAGCTTCAATGTTATTAGCCCCGTTATAATACCATCTTATTTTATTACTAGAATCTATAACAAGAGCTTTTGAACCTGTTGCACTTTGAAAATCAGTACCACCCATAATAAATTGATATTCATCTTGCTGTGTAGGATATATCCAACATTCTACGGTATATGTTCCATTTCCAACTTGTTGAAACGTTTCATTCATAGGAAGATTTATATGAGCATTTCCAGAAGCAGGGAATTTTACAGATCTCATATCATGAGCTGGTGCAAAAGTACTTGCTGTTACTGATCCAGAAGTAGTTAATTGATTTGATGATGATCGATCAATACCTGCTGCACTATCATTTGTTATAGTAGCAGAATTACACCCTAAAAATTTTACGTTTGATGCTGTTACTGTTATTCCATTTTGCCATGATGTAGTAGGTTCAAATTTTTCTTTTCTAGGATAAAATGGATATCTATTCATTCGTGAAATTCTAAAATCTGATATTTCTCCATCCCAATGATCCTGAGTATTAGATCGGCCTATTGTTAAATGTTTTCTAGTATACCAATCATTTGTAGTTTCATCTGCATAACCTTTATAAACACCATCAACATAATTTATCCATTGACCATACGATTTAGTAAGAACACTATGATGCCATGTATTATTTGAATATACATTTACTGCAACGCTGTTACCACCACCCATATCTGCTTGATGAAATCTAGTATCATCATTGCTTTTAACAGTAATACCTGGACCTTCATAATTAGCTTCTCCTCCTTCAGTATCAGAATGTTGAAATAAGCCAGAGCTAGTAGGATCAGGACTATAATGCCATAATTCCCAAGTTCCTTCTCCACCTTCGTTATCTCTCATTTCTTCATCACCCTGTGCACGTGGCCATTGAAAAAGTATCGGCTCTCCTTGGTCGATACCAACATTCAGATATTCATTTCCATCAAATTCAACCGAAGGTATTGAATTTTTTTGAACTCCGGTTTCTACTTGAACATTTGTTGCCGATGTGCCAGTATATAAATTTAAATTATTTCTTCCACCAGTATCAACTATTTTAGCATCTGTAAAATTAAGTTTTATCTGAGTTCCAGATACTGCAGAAGTTGGTTGTGTTGGTAAATCAAAATCAGATGTATAAAGTCCAGTACCTTTTATAAATCTAAAGTCAGATATATAGACCCCTTGATTAGATTGCAAGCCGTTTGAAGCATGTACAAATCTAACACTATCACTTGGAGAACTACCACCAGTACCAGCTATATTTAATAGACCTGATGTAGTAGTACCTGCGGCTTTACCATTAACAAATAATCGTAATGTTCCACTACTACTATCTCTACTAACAGCAATATGATACCAAGTATTTATCCAAGGTTGTCCTGTGGGCCAAGAA
>MDSZ01251474.1_pt1 | contig 15212 bp, 16 predicted proteins | sample 811201 | NCBI WGS metagenome assembly MDSZ01 (sample SAMN05326647, study PRJNA326480) | marine metagenome | isolation source: seawater | place: Indian Ocean: North | collected 2010
AAAATATGTCTCAGGACACTCAACAACTAGCCAAAAAACAGCAGGATTTAGCCAAAATGGTTAAGAATATGGGACCAATGATGGAGAATGTTACTAATATAATGGACAGAATGGGTGGTATCGATGGTGTTAACCAAATGCTAGAAAAAAGCAAAGGTCTTATGGAAGGTTTAACATCTATTACTAGTAAAGTAAGCTTTGATCCAAGTGAAGGAGTTGATGGCAAAAAGAAGTCCCCTCAACTTGAAGGCTTTGCTATTAGAGGATAAACTAAATTATTACTAATATATAAGTATGGCTAAGAAATGTCCACCAGGAGTTATATGCGTAGAAAATGTTACTATCCTTTTTATATTAATTGTTATTGCTGGGATATATCTACTTTTCAATAAACGTCAATCAAACAACATCCAAAGAGAGAAAATTGTAATTAAGGACGATTCTTCTTCTCTTTTTGGATTATTTCCAAAACCCAACTTTTCTTTCTCTAATCTCTCTAGCGATGTTTTATTAAACCCTTATCAACCACCTCTTAGAGATGACAGAGTTTTTAGAACTGATATGAATGACCCACGAGGTGTTCCTATTAATATATCCACAAGAGCTGTTGATGCTGAATATAGACAAGTTGGTATTCTTACCAGAATTGGAGGTCCAGAAATGATTCTTCCTCTTATGGGAAGACCTCTATATACTTCAAGAGATAAATGGAACTTTTACACAATGAGTGACCAAAATAGTATGGTAAAACTACCTATTACTTATAAAAATAAAAGTTGTACAAATGAGTATGGTTGCGATAACCTCTACAATGGTGATACTGTTTATGTTGAGGGTTATAATGACACCTTCAAAGTAACTATGTATGATAACCAAGTTATGAGATATATTCCATACCTCTAAAAATCAATTGTATTTATTATATAATTTATTTTTACTAGACAAATAATACTTGTGTAAATACTTAGAAATATATATTTTAATTATTTAATGGAAGAAGAAGAACAGTCTTGTAGTATGGATAGTATTATAGTAACTGAATCAAACTATTCAGAATTTGCTGATAAATATAATTCAATGTTTGCTGCATTATGTTTAATTAATGAAAATAATCCTTGTAAATTAGGAGTACACGAAAATAGACTTTATAAGTGTTGGAACACTTTAGGATCTGTACAAAGAACTTACTACGGAGAAAGTAGAGAAACCTTAATTAATTATCTTGAAGAAAACTTCCAAAAATATGTACAATTTTATAATAATATGTTTAGTCTTCTTCGTAAAAAAAACAACGGACTTATTCACGAAATTGCTACAATTATTGATGTAAGTAGACTTAATATTGGTAATTGGATTAATGGGTTAAGAGGTGTAGCAGCAACTTACCCACACGATAAAACTATTAAATCAAAAATAACAATTATTATTTCTATGCTTACAGGCATCCTAAGTAAAAAAGTAATACGTGGTTAATAATATGATTTGAAATAATTCAAAATATATTATTTATTTTCTCTTTGTTTGCCTTCGCTTTCTTTTATATTTTCTCTTTTTTGTTTGTTTTTTCTTTCCACCATCTTGTTTATCTATTTTTGCTTTGCTAGCTGCAACTGCTTTTCTTCTTTTATCTTCCAATTTTTTTGCTGCTTTTTCTGCTGCCTGCTGTGTTTTTTTCTGTTCTTGTTTAGCTTTTTTTAAAGCAGGATTTTTATCATTTGGATCTACTTTATCTAATTGAGCAGCTGTTGTATCACTCTCTGATTCATTTATATCCTGACTAGTATTTTCGCTATCTTGTTTCTTTGCATTAGCACGTTGTCTAAGACCCTCATTCTCACTTGATTTGTCATCATCTTCACTTACTGATTGTACTTGTCCTTGGTCAGCTCCTTCTACTTCACCTGAATCTTCGTTTTCTGGTTGAGCTTCTTTTGCTTTTGCAATTTCTTTTTCTAGATTACTTTGTGCAGTATCAGCCTGATTTTGAGCTTTATCTGACTCCTGTAGTGCTGTAGCGAACTCTTGTTGTGTATCTTGCGCATTTTTCTCTAATTGATCAGCTTTGTTTAAAGGTCCAAAAACAGGTCCTTGCTGTTCAGCCTCATTTGTAGGAGGTGATGGAGGAGGTACTTCTGGTGGTTGTTGATCATCTATTTCTTCTTGTGGTGGAGGTGTGCTATCATCTTGAGATGTTTCTGCTGGTGTTGCTTCTCCTTGAGGTGTAGGCTGTGAAGTTGATCCAGAACTATTTTGATTAATATGATTTACCAAGCCTCTAATAACAGCAGTTGTATCACTACCTCCTGGTCCTGTTACATTCATTAAACTACCTTTAGGTAGTACAGCCTTTATTGTTACAACTAATTCACCACTTGGTTTTACGTCAACATGTGTAGTAGAAATAGTTCCAGTTTGAGGTTTTGGTATTGCAACTGCTTGTGGTTGCTGTTGTGCTTCAGGTTGCTGTTGTGCTTGTGGTTCCTGTTGTGCTTCAGGTTGCTGTTCTTCTTCAGGTTGTACAGCAGGAGAAACAGTTTCAGCATCACTTTCTTGTTGTTGCTCTTGTGCTTGTGGTGATGAAGAAGATGGAGAAACAGTTTCGGTATCAGTTTCCTGCTGTTGCTGTTCCTCTTGTGTATTTTGTGAGCTTTGTTCTCCGGTTGGAGGAGGAATATTTTCACCCTGTGGAATTGCATTTGCGGCTGGAGAACTAGTAGTTTGTAGTTTTGGTACTTCTTCAGGTTTCCAATCAGCTTTTTCTTTTCCACCGCATTTCTCGTATGTTGAATCATATTTTGCCCAATTATCTGCATTTGAAAGCACTCTGTATGCTTCTGTTTCACAATCAAACTTACTTGATGATATTCTATAGCGCCTTTGTCCATCCCTACTATTTAAATCACTTTGATATTCATCTTCAGCTTTTTTTGCTTTTTTATATGCTAAATCTACAGCTTTTGCATATTCTTCTGACCATTCTGAAGGTCTTTTAATGTTTAAAGTTTTATAGTAATCAACAAACTCTTTATTTTCATTGCATATTCCTGCTGATTGACAGTCAGAATCTGTTGATGTAGATTGTTCTGTACTAGTTTGTGTTGTTTCAGTTGTTTCAGTTGATTCGGCTGTAGCTGTAGCAGTAGCAGTAGCACTAGCACTAGAAGTAGCAGTATCATGAATAGTTTTGTGTGTTATAAAGTCTTCATTACTTTTAAAAACATTAAATACCTTACCTGAATTATCTTCCCCCAAAGTCAATAATGAATAATGTCCTCCTGCAACTTGATTAATTAGATTAGTACCTGATTTTCCTGTATGATATAACATCATTGGTATAGGATAATTATTGTCTGCACTTGTTGGAACAATAATTCCAGGCTCTTGAAGACTATCATTATAATAATACCATTTTGGAACTGCTGATCCTGATTCATATAAACATATTGTATTCATTTTCAAAACCTTTCCAATTGCTGTTAAATCATCACTTGTAAGCTGATTATCTGTCTGTCTAGAAAGACCATGTGAGTAATTTCTTAACTTATTTACTATCTCTTTACTAAATCCTAATCCACCTTTTACACCAGAAGGTCCACGTCCTGCTGCGGTATCTGATCCTTTAACTTCCTGTATTATTTTTCCCAACTCTGATGATGAATCCAAACCAATCAATCTATCTCCATATAGGTGGAAATATTCTAACATTGAATACCATCCACAATTTCCGTCTCCATTAATTTCTATTTTTGTATAACCTTTATTCTTAGGAATGTCTGTAGTTATTTTACTTCCATCAGAAGCAGTTATTTCACTTCTCTCTATTCCTGCATCACAAAGAGCTATTACAGCATTATTGCTTATTTTTGCTTTTTCTAATACTTCACTCCATTTTTTCTCATCACACCTTTCCTCCTTTACACCTTCTGCACCTGTAATAGGTGGAATATTTTCTTTCTGAGGAATTGCACTTGCTGCTGCACTAGAACTTGATTCTTCATTTGATGTTCCACCTTTATTATTACATTTGTTTGACTCATCGTCAAAACTACAGTTTTCATTTTTATTACAACGTTCTTTCATCATTTCTTTTACCTTTTTATCATCAGATTCTTCTGGTGTGTAAACACTACAGTTTTTTGTACTACCCATAGATTGCATCTCTACTCCTTGTTCTTCATTATCTGACGAGCTATCAATTTTAGCAGGTTTCACTGGACTTTCTGTTACACTCTCAGTTGGTGTTGTAGGTGGTATCTTTATACCTGACTTATCAAGTTCTTTTGCAGATGGAACGACCTGAGGACCAGTATAAACCCTCTCATCATTAAACTCTGGTCTTATTTGCTTTTTAGCTGTATTTTCTGTTTCTATAGAAGTGTTCAATATGGAAGCAGTAGGAGTTATTTCTTGACTATCACCTGATGTAGTTACAGGTGCTTCTTGAACAGCTTGTGCAGGTGCCCTTGCACTTACCTTTCCTTTATATACGGTATAACTAACCTCTGTAGCATTTATTAGTGGCTTTGTAGTTGTAGTAACTTTACCAAGACCAAGTATTTCTTCATATCTTGTTTTTAATCCATCCAATACACTATTTAATTCATTTCTAATAGTACTATAATAACTATTATCACTACCAGGAATACTCATAGTCATTGCTTGAAAACTAGATATTGTTGTTCTACCAGGATCTCTTCCAAATATACTCATTATTTTACTAAGTTCTGTCATTAGACTGTCTATTTCTGTAACTAGACTCTTTTTCTGCTCCACGTTTTCTTCTTTTTCTAACTGATCTAACTTTGCAACAATATCTTCCTCCAGTTTCAATAACTCTAAATCTACTAATGCATCAATACCTACACCAAGCTTCAGTTTTGCATAACCATCTTGCATGGTTTGATAATATTTACTTGTTCCCTCCTTATTTGAATCTATTATTTGTCCAATTTTAACTACTCTGCTATTGTCTGATTTTCCTAACTCATTTTGAAAGTTCCAAATTGCTTTTTCATTTTCAATAAACTTATTTATTTCATCGGAAATACTCATTTTTGCTTTTGTAGATGAACTAATTCCTGCAACTGCATCAAATATTCCTCTCACTAAACTTCTTTCTTTAGTTTCTTGTTTTACTGCTTCTAGTTTTTTTACTGCATCCTTATACATGCTTTCTTTTTCTCTAGCATCTGCGCCTTCAGATGCCTGTACTACTTGTTGAAACTTATCACTTTCTATTATCTCAACATACTCTTTCAAAGCACTTTCCCATAAAGCGGCATATTTCTTTGCTAGTTTATCTTGATACTCTTTATCACTATTAGCTGTTTTTGCCAATCTAGCACCACCTTTATGTCGCTTATGTCGCTTATTTACCTTAAGAGATTTGTTTCTTAGATGAGGACGTTTCCTCTTATGATATGTTCTACGTTTTTTATGTTTTCTCTTATGAAGATGTTTTTTTGGTTTTTTCTTTTTGGTTTGATTACGACTCAGTAAGACTTTATAAATTTTACCTCTTGAAATCTTCATCTATATATAAATCTTATCATATTTTTTTATTATGAAGTTATATTAATAATGAGTTGTCCTAATGCTACAGCACCAATAGATATTGTTAAAAATAATGCAGGGGTCTGTGATAAAAAATGTGATATTGCATATGATTATCCTAATACTTCTGTTGTTGCAACAAATAAAGGCGAATATATAAGATTCTCTTTTGATAAATCTTCTACACCTCCTGTATTCTTTAATAAAGAAAAATATGAAGTTCAGGAGATGAGATTATTTCAACCTTCATTACACACTTTTAGCGGTTCAAGAGCTTCAGGTGAAATTATTATTGTTCATAATAATCTTAGTTCTTCTAGAACTCTCCTTGTATGTATCCCACTTGTTACTAATGCTATCAAAGAGGGTGAAGTAGACGCCTTAATTAATCAGGTTGCACAAAAAGCAAATACTGTTGATAGCAGCACGAATATTAATCTAAATGTATTCTCACTAAAGAAAATTGTTCCATCTAAGCCTTACTTTTTTTACAATGGAACTTTACCTTATTCCCCATGCAATGGATCTAATGATATAATTGTATATGATAAAGACCACGCCGTAAGCATAACAGCGCCTAGTTTTGTAAATCTTAAAAGAATTGTTAGCGCTTCTGATTATGACGTACATACAGCAAAAAATGGTTTCTTCTATAATCAAGAAGGTCCTTCAAACTTCACAGGCGGGGGCGGTGATGACATTTATTTTGAATGTAATCCTACTGGAGACGATGGAGAAACCCTTGTTGCTACTAAAACCATATCAAATACATCAGGGTTTGACTTTACAAAGTATTCTTGGATTTTAGGAGCTATATTCGGTGCTCTTATCTTGTATGTATTAATGAGATTCTTCGGCATCGCTTTCAATAAAATATTTAATGATTCACAATCCGGCGGAGCAAATCCTCAAGTAGTAAACACTATTAGTTAAGTATTCAATAACAAATACTAATTTATTATTGAAATCAATTCTTTATAGAACAGTCTTTTTCTATTGACTTTAATATCTTGTTTTGACACCTAGCAGAAGGTTCTTTCATTGCCACTGCCATTGTTTCTGCATATGCTTCTCCCTTTTTCTGATTAGTTAACCAATCTGGATTATTATCAACAAAAGTTGGTCCACTCTTCTGAGACACACCTGTTTTTATTGTTTTTACTATTTTCTCTCCTCCGTCATCTTCCCAACCCTCATCTTTATCTTTTACATACCAAGTCTTATCATGATTATGCATTGGACGTTCAGTAATTGTCAATGATTTAAGATTATTTTTAATAATACCTTGTATAGCCATTGGTTCATTATCTTTTAAAGTTGATAAGTCTTGCATTGTTAGTGTAAGCTTCTTTGCAAAATCCTGAATAGATAAAGCATTAGCACATTGCTCATTCAAAAATAAATTAATATTGAAATTATTATTTGTGTTAAATGAATTTGTATTAGTTCCCATATGTGGTGCAATGTTTTTTATAATTTCTGTAGTAGTTTTACTTACCACTTCCATAGTAGTTTTCATAACCATCTCCATAAACTTATCTTTTTCTTCAGAACCAAACATTAGTTCTTCTTTCTTTTTAACAACCACATTCTCTTCTTCATCCGATAGATCTGACTCACTATCATTATTTACTTTCCATTTGCAAGTTTTTTTATGTCTGTAGTAACCACTATCATATTTATAAGATTTTCCACATTCACATATCCATTTCTTAGCTGTTATGGTCTTGTCCTTTTTTGGCGACCTTTTTGTAGCATTTACTATCATTTTACTATCATTATGTTTCTTCGTCTTAAGATGTCTTTTCCAATGACCAGAATGAGACGTAGTAAAGCTGCAACACTTACACTCAAAAATTACTTGTCCTTTTTTGTCCTTTTTTGTCCCTAAATAACTATCATTTACTATCATTATATGATAGTGAGAAAAAGGACGAAATGTTTAAACTATTTTAAAAATTAGAACACTTTTTTAAGTCCTTCATAAACTCCCTCCATAAAAAACCTAAATACCTTAAAAAGTTATCTTCACTTGTAAGTATTTTTTCGTTTTTTAACAGTTTTCAAACCCAATTTTCTGTGTGAATGTTTTTATAAGAAATTATTGTATATAGAAATCTACTTTTAAAACTACAAAAAATAAAAATTATTTATTGAGTATTTCTCTCTTCAATTATTATTTTAACCTAGCAAATAGATATCAAAGTTTAAAGAAAGAAGTAGAGTTGTTAAGAAAAAGAGTATGTTTTAGTTAGTTGAAAAAGAAATAGTAGAGAGAAATTAAAAGAAAAATAAAATATTTTTGTAATTTATATAATGAGTGACCTATATGATACATTCCTTGGACCTCTTGGAAAAGAGTATTGCGTTCTTTTCTTTGTAATGGTTGTAATTTCCTTGATCAACGTCTTCCTTATTGGTTTCGGTGCAATCCGCCACGTCTTTGATGCAAAGAGCAAAGATAAGTTTAAAGCAATCATTGTAGGATTGGGTGGAACACTAGCAGTATTTGTTAATTATATCTTCTCTCGCGTACTTTACAGTATGTGCTTGAAGTCTTTGTAAGTTCATATAATTTCTTAAAAAATAAAGTATATGAACATCATTTAGATAACACCATCATAATTGATAGGTGCGGCATCATTAAGTTTGCTAAGAACAGGTTTGTAGTCAACATTAGGAGCTGCATCATGAATTACAAGAGGGGCCATGTTTTCAACAACTTGTTCTTCTAGAGTCTTAGGGAAAGCGTTGTATTTCTCAAGAATCTCCATCTTGATCTCTTCAGCTTTTTCGCTTTCCTTCATGTAGTTAGATCCAGTCATAACACTTGAGCGCTTGACTATAGTGTAAGCAACAAGGAGTGACAAGACACCAAACTCTAGGCTGTGGGCAAACATAGAAAGAGCTGCAACATATACAACAACTTTGCCCATTTCGGTGTCAATCACCTTTGCAAGAGCCATAGGAGTTTCAATAGGGAAGATTACATAGAGTGCCATAAGCATCATAACTACGGCCTCGTGTTTTTTACTCGTTAGTTCTTTTAAGAGGTTCATTATATGATAAAAGCAGATAATTTTTTATTGTCTCAAAATTGAAATAAAATGTACCTAAATGCATCTCTGATATATAAATAAGATGAGTGAAGCAACATATTTGGGAAATAAAGGATATACGATTTATAAAGAATGTTTGGAAATAAAAGACCAAAAGTTTATAAGAGATAAATTAACAGTGAAGCCATATATACCTAAATCGCCAGTTCAGCCTCCATCATTTTGTGTTTATGCTGAAGGTCACAGTAAGTTTTATATACCAAAATACTTTGGTATAGATAATTTTGGAGAGCCAGAAGGCATACGAATTAATGATGGTGATGATATCAATATTAATTTTAAAGGTAAACTTCGAGATTATCAAGAGCCTATAGTTGATGCATATATGAAATCGACAAAAAATATCTGGGGAGGTGGAGGTTTGCTAGATATCCCATGTGGATATGGAAAGACATGTCTAGCATTGTATATAGCAACAGTATTGAAAAAGAAAACATTGGTAATTGTTCATAAAAGTTTCCTCTTAAATCAGTGGATTGAGCGTATAAATGAGTTTGTGCCAAAAGCTAAAGTTGGTAAGATTCAGGGTCAAATAATTGATATAGAAGGGAAAGATATTGTAATAGGAATGTTACAATCACTATCAATGAAAAATTATCCAGCAAGCATGTTTAATAGTTTTGGTTTAACTATCGTTGATGAATGTCACCATATATCATCAGAAGTATTTAGTCGTTCGTTATTGAAAGTAGTAACAAAATATACATTAGGTCTTAGTGCAACCATGAAAAGAAAAGATGGATTAACAGATGTATTCAAAATGTTTTTGGGAGACGTTGTTTATAAAATTAACAGAGAGACTGAGGATAATGTATTAATTAAAAGAATAGACTATAAATCTAATGATCAAGAGTTTGAAGAAACAATTTTCGATTACAGAGGAAATCCACAGTATAGTAGTATGATTACAAAGTTATGTGACTATAACCATAGAAGCGAGTTTATCATTCAAGTTATAAAGAAAGAACTAAAAGAAAAACCAGATCAGCAAATAATGATATTAGGTCAAAATAAAAGTATTCTAAAATATTTGCATGATGCAATTGAGTATAGAAACCTAGCAACAGTTGGATATTATATTGGTGGTATGAAAGAAGCAGATTTGAAAATAAGTGAGCGAAAAAAGATTGTGGTTGCAACATATGCCATGGCTGCTGAAGGACTAGATATTAAATCATTGTCAACGCTAATGCTAGTGACACCAAGAACAGATGTAGTGCAAGCAGTAGGTCGTATTTTAAGAGTAAAACATGATAGACCGTTAGTAATAGATATTGTTGACACTCATGATGTATTTCAAAGGCAATGGAAGAAAAGATTTACCTTCTATAAGAAAAATAAGTACAAAGTAATACAAACAGATAATTTTGGATATATGAAAGATAAATGGGAAGATGTACAGTATTCTTCAAAAAGAAGAAAGAAAACTGTAAAAGAAGATTCAATAAATAAGTGTATCATTAATCTTAAGATCTAGATACTTTGCCGCAGTTATCGTATGCTTTAATAGGAACTGGACTGGCAATAGCTGACATGCTTGGTTTAAGGTGTTTGAGATTAGCAGAATATCCAAATGTCATAGGAACATTGCTAAAAGGTTGTCGTGCTCCTACCTTTCCACCTCTCATGCGACGATGATGACGACGAGAATGTCTCTTGTGTTTACGTGTGTGTTTCTTATGTTTGCGAGAATGTTTTTTGTGATGTCTCTTGTGTTTACGAGTATGTTTCTTATGTTTCTTATGCATTTTACGTGATCTTTTATGATGACGTTTTGCATGTTTCTTATGTTTGCGCATAGACTTGCGCTTTTTCATGGTGTGTCTGCGACGTTTACCACCCTTAATTGCAAGTGGACGAGGGAGAGGACTATTATCATAAGTGCCTAGAGCATTATGACGATGATTTACATCACCATTGCAATTAGCTGGATCAAGACTAAGTTTTTTTCCACCTTTCATATTAGAATTACATGAGATTTTATTTCCTCCGGCAAGTGATTTATACCGAACGAACTTACCTGCAGCAGCGGCGCAATTAGATTTTGTACCTGCGCTAGCATGAGGAGGAATAAGTATTTTATTATTTGGAAGCATAGAAGGATCTTGATTGTAATTAGCTCCATTTATATTATCTACTGTAAATGGACCAACACTATTGTCACTAACAGATAACATTTGATGTGAAGTTAGATTTGCTGGACTAAGACTCGACATATATATAATTAGCGGGTATTTTTTCTTTCCAAATTAATAATTTGATTTTTTATAAAAGGTTTTTCTCCGCGCCTAGCAATAGAAATAGGTTTCCATTTCTTAAATCGCGGAATGTAAACGCATTTCATAGTAATAACTTTTTTTGTATCAACATATTTATCTTCACTAACATCTTCAAACTCTTCTTCATCATCACTCATTTCTAGTAAGTCAAGATTACGATTTTCTTTAATATCTCTAAAAAGATTGTTCATCATAACACTGGTTTTATAATCAGTAATTGCTGCAACACCATGCATTTTTTTAACGTCATCACAGAACAAAGAATAAATGTCTTGTTGAATCTGTGCTTTGACCTTAAAAAATGCTTCTGCTTCTTGTGATTGATTAAATCTAATTTGACCAATAGATCTAAACTTATTAAATCTGATAGCCCTTATACTATAAACATCATATGGAAGAGTTTTTGCAGTAAAAATGGCTTCTTTGAAGGAAGTAACAGTTATTGGTATTCCAACAGATAGGAATTGATTGGAGAAAATTTGATTATTAATATGAAAGGAGAATAATTCATGCATAATATCATATTTCTTTGAAAATGATTGTTTATAAACATTTATATTTTTATAAATAATAACATCAGTGCATGCAAAATTGGTTACGTTGTTAGATCTAAACACAACTCCATGCAAAATAGTTCCATTACCATAACAAAGTTCACTGGAAAATGAAACAATATATTTTTTTACACTACGTACATTATTATTTTTATCAAAAGTAATTAGCAACGGAATATTTCTAGAGTCTTGATATGTAAACCATAAAACACACTTCAAGCCTCTAGGTAGAATAGAGTAACAATCAGCTTGAACTTTCTTATGTAACGTTTTGTCATAGGAAAGTTCTATATCAGGGAATCGGTTCATAACTTCTTGCATATTGATATATAAAGACCAGTGAAATCTTTAACCTTGTTTAAAAATTACTATACGATGATCCTGCTAAACCAGAAGGTTCATAAGTATTAATAGTGGATTTTTCTGGAGATTTCTTAATATTACTGAGAAAGTCTCTTAACTCATTTTGCATTTCATTAGTATCAATTTTGGGTTCAGAGGAAGAGTTATTTTTTATGTCAGAAAGAATATCATTATATTGTTGGATTGGTTTATTAACTAAATCTTTTACCTTAGGGACAGTAAGTGTGTCGATAAAGAAAGAATAAAGATAATGAACCAGTAAAATTAAAACTAAAGATATAATTGTCCATTGTACAGCCCAACCAATCATTGCTTATATAAGATTAATAAAAGTTAAGTAGCGATAAGAACGTAGTAATGGCATTTTGAACTTCTGGATGTGTATGATCTTGCTTAGTTTGAAAATAAATGTCAATAATAATATTGTTTTCTAGAACAATAACTAGTTTAACTTCGGAATTATTACATAATTTATAATCATTTATTTCTGTTCTTTGAACTACATATCCTAGTGGCAATTGAAAAAATGATCTTTTCTTATGTGTAGAAGACTTATCAACTACAACTTTAATATTGTCATATTGATATGGTATTACTTTTTCATCTTTAATAGTATGTTTTAAAAGTTGACCTTTATACATACTAAATATTCCTTCATCCGAATAAAAAACAGTATCTTTTTTAGATTTACATTTATAATTTTCAATGATGGAGGTATCAATTGTATCTAGACTTGTTGATGCTGTATAGATTCTAGTCATAGTATGGATAATAATATATATGAGAAACTATTTAAACTCATTCAACTAAGATTGAACATACATCAAAGACATGACGAAGATTGTGCTAGTAGAAAAAACTGGAAATAAAAAAGATCTTAATGCGAAGGATTTATCGCGTGAAATATTGTATAAAAAATGTGGATTTAGAAAAGCTGATGGATTTGAGAAAAGACATACTTTTGAAGTGAAACACGAGGGCGTGCATTCAGTAGAGGTTTGGTCTCGTGACACAGGTCGTGCTAACACAGAAAATAAATATGATTTGCCTCCACCAATTGATACAGCCTTATATTTTGGAACTATTGCTATTGTAGGAGTAGATGAGATTGATGAGTTAACCGATCTTGATAAATCTACATGGGATAAGATTTATGAGAAATTATTTGGTGGATTTGATGATATTGGGGATGAAGAGGATGACGATGAAGAAGATGAGCTTGAACATATTCCAAAAGAGTTGAAGACGAAGGTAGGTGGATATATGAAAGACGGTTTTGTTGTAGATGCAAATGATAGTGATGATGAGGAGGAAGGAGAAGGTTATGGATCTGAAGCATTTGATGATGATGAGGAAGAATCTGCAGAAGAGGATACTGATGAAGATGATTCTGAGGATGAAGATATGCTTTCAGAACTAGGTTCAGAGCTAGCAGAAGAAGATTATTTGTACAGTGACGATGAACAATAAAAAGAAAAATTGAAATAATATAAAACTAAATATATTATTTAATAACAACCATGAGACAAGTATCATCGCCAGAGACATTTCGAGAAAATGTTGCCGCTCAATTTAAAAAATCAACCAATTTATCAAAGAGAGAAGCGGGTAATTTAGAACGTGGAATATTTAATTATTCTATAAGAGATGCAACATTAAAGAACGTAGTAAAAAAATGGGAAAACTCTTACTTTGTTCAGATCTATATAGATAGGTTCAGAACCGTATGGAGGAATATTGAACACATAGAAAATAGAATTAATAAAAAAGAAATGAAAGCCAGAGACGTAGGTAAGATGTCACATCAAGATTTAGCACCTGATAAATGGAAAGATTTAATTCAAGAGAAGAAGGAAAAAGATGAGAATAGATATGCTCCTAAGTTGGAAGCGAATACAGACAATTATACCTGTAGGAAGTGCAAAAGTAAGAAATGTTCATATTATCAGCTGCAAACGAGATCTGCTGATGAGCCAATGACAACATATGTAACTTGTTTAGATTGTGGAAATAGATGGAAATGCTAGAAAAAATATAGTTTAATATTATAAATGCAAAAATATATTTTAACATTTTTATTGGCAGCTGTTGTTGGATTACTGGGAGGTATTCAAGGGCAAGCTGGTTCATTGTACGTTCTAACTGGTCTTTTAATGTTGGGAATTGTTGAAACACCTGCTCAAGCTGCAGGAACAGCATTATTGTATACATCTGTACCTGTAACTCTTGGTGCAGCTTATGAGTATTATCGGCAAGGTAAGATTAATTTGAAAATAGCAGGAATATTAATTTTTACAGCATTTTCGTTTGCATATCTTGGTGCAAAAATAAATCCTCTTATTTCTAATAAGGTAACAGAGTATAGTATTGCTATAATGACACTTTTATCTAGTATTTATTTTTTCAAACGTGCATATTTTGAGGAATCAAAGAAAAAGTAAAATATTATAAAAAAAATGAAATAGTTTAATATTTTTTAATGGAGTCAAATACTCAAGAAAATGGATTTTAATAAAGCAGTAAAAGTTTGGCAATACTTCATTATATGGTTTTCATTCAAATACTATTTAATGAAGTTTTACTATGGTTTCCCTAGTTGTCAGGAATACGATTGTTTGGCAAATGATATAGCACTTAGGGATAAGGGGTTTCTCTATAAAATAGGTTATAGTATAGTGATGAGTTTAATACACGGAATACTAGAATCTGCTATATGGTTTATGATACCATATACAAAAATATACTTTATAATGTCTCTTTATCACTAAATAAAAATTAAATTAATATTTTTTATTTAGATAAGTTCAAGATCAGCAATTTTCCAATATTCACAACCGCCATTAGGTAGAGGTCGTCTAATAATGAATGGCATAAGTTTTTGTCCTAGTTCCATTCTAGCAATTGTATAACCATCAATAATTTCAGGTGGAGTTTTAATAAATGGTGTTGCACCATCATTTAACTGTTTTGCACGAATACCAAGAACACGTGCTTTTTCAAACTTAGTAAGAATAGGAATAGTCCTGTGAAGATCATCTACAATAATACCTTCTGCATTTCTAACTACATTAGACATGGTTTTTACTTCGTCAAAATTATGAGAAACAGCTTCTGGATGATAATCAACAATATAATTATTAATAACTTCTCTATCAAACTTCTGCAAGTAGTCTTCATCTTCTTCTTCTTCTTCTGAATCTTCCTCACTTTCTGATTCTTCATCTTCTTCTTGTTGTTGATCAACTTTTACATTTGTTTTTGGAGTTCGATCATAATCCATATTATCTTCTTCTTCTTCTTCATCTCCTAGTTCAGGAGGTTTTGGATAATTAATGTCACCATAA
>MDSZ01092374.1_pt1 | contig 15211 bp, 15 predicted proteins | sample 811201 | NCBI WGS metagenome assembly MDSZ01 (sample SAMN05326647, study PRJNA326480) | marine metagenome | isolation source: seawater | place: Indian Ocean: North | collected 2010
ATTTTAATATCAGACGATATTAATATGAAAGCTTTAAAATATGACTATCTGAATAATGCTAAAAAATCTATTGAGGCTGGATGTAATTTAGCTCTTTATTGTAAAGGCAACTTTGCCGAGTCGAAAAAATTATTAATAAATATGCCTTATATAGACTTGTTTACAAAAAAAAAAACTTCAGAATTTTATAAATTTTTGAGATAATATAGTTTTATGAGTATAAATAATAATTTTGCGGTGGACATACCCAATTTTAGTGGACCACTAGAAGTATTATTAGATTTAGCTAGAAATCAAAAGGTTGATTTAGCTGAAATATCAGTTGCAACATTAGCTGATCAATTTTTGGATTTTGTAAAAAAAGAAAAAAACCTAAACTTAGAAACAGCATCAGAATTTTTGCTTATGGCAACTTGGCTTGCTTATCTTAAATCGAAATTATTATTACCTGATGACAATGAGGATGACTTTAAGGCTTTTGAAGTAGCAGAAAAACTTAAACTTCAATTAAAAAAATTAGAACTTATTAGACTGTTATCAACTCAGCTTTTGAAAAGAAAAAGGATAGGCAGAGACATTTTTTATAGGGGGATGAAAGGTGGAATAAAATCAATTTACACACCTATATACGATGTTAGTTTATATGAACTTTTAAAAACTTATGCAAATATCAATGCTCAAAAATCTTTTCAAAGAATAAATATCCCAAAATTACCTGTATTAACAACTGAACAAGCTATGAAAAACATTAAAGATAATTTAGAACATTTGAATGAGTGGAAAAATATCGTAGAATTAATCCCTGAAGATTATTTAAACAATTTAAATAAAAGAAAAACAGGAATTTCTGGTGTTTTTTCTGCAAGTTTAGAGCTTTCAAAAGAGGGAATAATAGAAATTACACAAAAAAAGCTTTTCGATAAAGTTATGATAAAAAAAATTAATGAGTAAAAAAAAAAATAATATAATTAAATTTCCAGCATCAATGACAAAAATTGAGAGAAAGGTTGAAGCAATTTTATTTGCAGCCTCTGAACCTCTAGACATTGAAACAATTCAAAAAAGAGTGGAGTCAACTACAAATATAAAAAAAATATTAGAAAAAATTCAAAATGACTATAATGACAGAGGGATTAATCTAGTTTGTGTTAAAGATAAATGGTCATTTAGAACTTCATCAGATTTATCTAAGACAATGGCTTTACAAAAATCTACCCAGAAAAAGCTTTCCAAAGCTACTATTGAGACTCTAGCAATTATTGTATACCATCAACCAGTAACTAGATCTGAGATAGAACAAATTCGAGGAGTTGCTTTTGGCACTAATACCATAGATACACTTATGGAATTAGATTGGGTAAGACCGTCTGGTAGAAAAAATGTGCCAGGTAAACCAATCCAATATATAACTACTGATAATTTTTTAAATCATTTTAATGTGCAAAAACTTTCTGACTTACCCACTATCGAAGAGTTGGGTTCTGCTGGATTAGTTGATACCTCATCAATTAATTCATCTATTTTTGGCACTAGTAAGTTTTATAAAGAGCAAATGTCAAAAAACGATGATATTTATTCCGAAATTGAAAAAGTTATAGACGATAACGATAATAATTAAAATAAAGCTATTTATTTCAGCCAAAATTTGTATATAATTATCACATGAGTATAGGATTTTGGCAAATAGCTATAGTAGTAGTTTTAGTTGTTCTGTTATTTGGTCGAGGAAAAATTTCTGACTTAATGGGAGATGTAGCTAAAGGTATAAAAAGTTTCAAAAAAGGCATGGCAGACAATCCAGAATCAACCAAAGAGGACTCAGAAGATAATAACAACTCAAAAAGTAATTAATTTAAATGCCACAAATTGGTTGGTTTGAATTACTTGTATTAATAATCATATCAATTCTTGTGTTAGGGCCAAAAGAATTTCCAATTGTTTTAAGAAAAATTGGCTCCTGGATAGCTTCTATTAAAAATTACTTTTCTGATATTCAAAAAAACGTAAATGAAATTACCAACTTAGAAGACAAGGAAAAAAAAGAAGATAAAGAAAATGACTGATAAAGATAATCAAAAGAAAGGTTCCTATATTAGTCATTTAGTGGAACTCAGAAGTCGACTAATAAAATCCTTTATTTTTTTAATCTTTTCTTTTGTGATTTGTTATATTTATTCAGAAGAAATTTATCAGTTTCTAGTTAAACCTTACTCTGATGCTGTCCTGGATAAAGAATTAAATCGTAGGCTAATTTTTACAGCTTTACATGAAGCATTTATCACTTATCTTAAAGTTGCATTTTTTGCTGCATTCTTTTTAACTAGTCCAATTATACTAACTCAAATTTGGAAATTTATAGCACCAGCTTTGTACAACAATGAGAAAAAGGCATTGTTACCTTATTTAGTTGCAACACCTATACTCTTCTTTATCGGGGGCATTTTGGTTTATTATTTTATTATGCCAATCGCAATAAAGTTTTTTTTAAGTTTTGAAAGTGCACAAAGCGCCACAAATATCGCTATTGAACTTGAGGCTAAAGTTAATGAATATTTATCATTAATAATGAGATTAATTTTTGCATTTGGATTAAGTTTTCAACTTCCAGTAGTTTTAAGTTTACTTGCTCGAGTCGGATTTGTAGACTCACTGTTTTTACAAAAAAGGAGAAAATATGTTGTAGTAATTATTTTTGCAATTGCAGCAGTATTAACACCCCCAGATCCTATAACTCAAATTGGTTTAGCTTTACCTTTATTATTATTATATGAATTATCAATAGTTACTGTAAAATTAATTGAAAAAAGGAATTAATGCACGATTTAAAGGATATAAGAAAAAATATAGAAATCTTTAAAAAAAAAATTAATCAAAGAAATGTTCAAATTGATTTAGAAAAACTTTTAACTATAGATAAAGATAATAGGGAAATTATATTTAAAAAAGAAAAATTAGAACAAGAAAAAAAATTGTTATCAAAAACTAAAGACCCTAAAAATTTTGAAAAATCAAAAAAAATATCTCTTGATATATCTAAATTAGAAAAAAATCATTTAGAATTTAAAAAAAAAATAAAAGACATATTGTCGAGAGTGCCAAACTTAGCTCTTGACGATGTCCCTATCGGAAAAGATGAAAAATCAAATAAAGTAATTAAAAAAATAGGAGAATTAAAAAAATTTAATTTTAAAGTTAAACCACATACTATTTTAGGTACTACAAAAAAAAATATGGACTTTGATTTAGCTTCAAAATTATCTGGTGCAAGATTTGTAGTTTTAAAGGAAAATCTGGCTTTACTTGAAAGAGCCCTAATTAATTTTATGATAGATACTCACACAGAAAAATTTAATTACACAGAAATTTCTCCACCAATTATAGTCAATGAAAGTGCAATGTATGGTACAGGGCAGTTACCAAAATTCGAAATGGATCAATATGAAATTAAAACAGACAAAGAAGATTTAAGAAAATTTCTAATCCCAACAGCAGAAGTTTCTTTAACAAATTTAGTGAGAGAAACTATATTGGATATAAAAGATTTGCCTTTAAGATATGTAGCTAGCACCCCGTGTTTTAGAAAAGAGGCTGGCAGCTATGGAAAGGATACAAAAGGAATGATGAGGCAACATCAGTTTTATAAGGTTGAGCTTGTGAGTATCGTTAATCCAAAGGACTGCGCTAAAGAATTGGACAGAATGTTAAATTGTGCTGAGGAAATACTTAAGCTATTAGAATTACCTTATCAAATAGTGATATTATCTACTGGAGACATGGGTTTTAGTGCAGAAAAAACTTATGATATAGAAACTTGGATACCTTCTGAAAATAAATATAGAGAAATTTCAAGTTGTTCATCATGTGGAACTTTTCAATCAAAAAGGATGATGGCAAGATTTAAGGACAACAAGGATGTTAAATATGTTGGAACATTGAATGGTTCTGGATTAGCGACAGGAAGACTTATGATTTCTCTATTAGAAAATTATCAAAATTCAGACGGTTCAGTTACTGTTCCAAATATATTAAAAAAATATATGAAAAATATTGAAAAAATATGAAAATTATTAACTTGTTAAAAAACTTCATTTAATATAATTTTCAAACATCATGAATACACAAGGATTTGCTCAATTTATACCGTTAATTCTAATCTTCATAATTTTCTATTTCTTCTTGATTAGACCGCAACAAAAAAGAGTTAAAGATCATAGATTGATGGTGCAAAATCTAAAAAGGGGTGACGAAGTGATTACATCAGGTGGTATCATAGGAATTGTTGATAAAGTTCATGAGGACGATAAAATTGATGTAACTCTGTGCGATAATGTAAAAGTTCAAATAATAAAATCAACAATTACTAGTTTGTTAAAAAAAGAAATTCCAAAAAAGTAATTTAGGTAGTGCTTAATTTTTCAAAAATAAAAATAGCGATAATTTATAGTTTATTTTTGGTAATAGGTTTTTTTTCATTATTAAATTTTCAGAGCGAAGAAAATAATATTATAAATAAAAAAATAAATTTAGGCTTGGATTTACAAGGAGGTTCATATTTATTACTTGAAATAGATACCAAGCCCTTAATTGAAGAGAGAATACAAGATAAAGTTATAAAATTTAAAAAATATCTTAATAGCAAAAACTACGAATATAGTAATTTTACAATTAATGAAAATTTTTTAAGTTTTTCTCTTTCACAAGTTGATGCTGAGAAATTTGAACAAGAATTTTTTTCTAAAGAAGAAAATGATTTAAACCCCTATATCGATAAATATAGGTCTTTTGAATTAGATTTAAAAAATTCTAATAATAAACTTAAAATTAATTTTTCAAAATATGGATTGCTAACACTAAACAATTCAGCTGTAAAACAATCTATAGAAATTGTAAGACGTAGAGTTGATGACATAGGAACCAAAGAACCCACAATTATTCAAAGAGGTGAAAAAAGAATTTTAGTAGAGTTACCCGGCCTCAAAGATCCTGAAAGAATAAAAAATTTACTTGGCAAAACTGCTCAATTAAACTTTAGATTAGTTTCAAAATCAAATAATGAATTTGGATATGAAACTATGACATCAAATACTGGTGAAAAACTTAATATTAGCAAACAGATAATAATGACTGGTGATAATTTATTAGATGCACAGCCAAGAGTAGATAATCAAAGTAGTGAACCAATTGTATCTTTCACTTTAGATAGATTTGGTGCACAAAAATTTGGCAATGTTACTACAAAAAATGTTGGTAAGAGATTAGCCATAGTCTTAGATGATAAGGTAATAAGCGCTCCAGTTATAAGAGAGTCTATTACCGGTGGTAGTGGAACAATATCTGGTAATTTTACTTTTCAAGAAGCTACTGACTTAGCATTACTATTGAGATCTGGTGCTTTACCAACACCAATTTTAATCGTTGAAGAGAGAACGGTTGGACCAGATCTTGGCAAGGACTCGATAAAATCAGGATCGATATCTTTGGTTGTTGGTTTCTTTCTAGTAATTCTTTACATGTTATATAAATATAAATTTTTTGGTCTTATTGCCAATATTTCATTGATAAGTAATTTAATAATGTTGTTAGGTATACTTACAATTTTAGAAGCAACTTTAACTTTGCCTGGAATTGCTGGAATAATTTTAACGGTCGGAATGGCTGTTGACGCAAACGTTTTAATTTATGAGAGAATTAAAGAAGAGTTACTAACGGAAAAATCCTCAATACATGCTTTTGATTTAGGATATAATAGAGCTAAAATTACAGTTTTAGACGCAAATATAACTACTTTGATAGCCACAATTATTTTATTTTTTTTCGGATCAGGCCCAGTTAAGGGTTTTGCTATAACTTTAGGCATTGGTATTTTGACTACATTATTCTCAGCATATTTTATAGCAAGACATTTAACTTCTTATTACGTCTTAAGCAAAAAAGGGGAAAAAGTTCAAATATGAAATATAATTTTAAATTTTCAAATTTTTTTATAAAACTTAATTATATATCACTAACATTTTTTATTTTAAGTGTGAGCTTTATTCTCGTTAAAGGCCTAAATTATGGCATAGATTTTAAGGGTGGCACATTACTTGAAATTGAAGTTGAAAGTAAAAATATAACTACAGCTGACTTACGCTCCTCATTAAATAATCTAGAATTGGGTGATGTTAATGTTAAAAATTTTGGAAAAGAAAATCACTATTTGATTAAAATAGAAAAAAACCTAAATAATAATAAAAGTTTAATTATGGAAATAAAATCTGAATTGAATAAAAGTTTAGGTGAAAAAATAAATTATAGAAGGATTGAAAATGTTGGACCAAAGGTAAGCTCTGAATTATTAAAATCGGGTATTATTTCTATATGTCTAGCATTAATAGCTATGTTATTTTACATATGGGTAAGATTTGAATGGCAATTTAGCTTAGGTTCAATTGTAGCATTAACGCATGATGTAATTATTACTTTGGGAATTTTTTCCATTTTATCAATTGAAATAAATCTATCAATAGTAGCCGCAGTATTAACAATTGTTGGATACTCAATGAACGATACAGTTGTAATATACGATAGAATTAGAGAAAATCTTTCAAAATTTAATAGAATTAATATTAACGAAATTTCTGATATTTCAATTAATGAGACATTATCAAGAACTTTAATAACATCTGTAACAACTTTATTAGCATTATTATCTATATTTATTTTAGGTGGTGAAATATTAAAAGGTTTCTCTTTTGCTATGATACTAGGTGTCTTAATTGGAACGTATTCATCAATTTTTGTTGCTGCACCGATGCTTAAATATTTAAAAGTATCTCATAAAACATTAGAAAAAAAAGAAGAAAAAATTGTTCCCTAATAAAGATTTTGTGCTGCAACCATGGTTAATAACATTGGTATAGACAACAACGTATTAACTCTTGAAGTAATCATAGCTTTTTTTGCCGCTAGCATTTTTTGATCTGGATCTACTTCAATGAAACCAAGAGCTTTTTTTTGGTTTGGCCAAATTATAAACCAAACATTATATGCCATTATAATTCCTAGCCACATTCCAATACCTATAGCTGTATTTTTTCCACCACCACTTCCTATACCAAGCGTCATAGACTCATGTAAGTACCCGTTTAAGTATGCAACTATAAGTCCTGTAAGTATCGTTGCAAAAGCTGCCCATCTAAACCAAAAAAGTACTTTAGGAGCAATTACCTTTGTAACAGCTGGTTTTTGTTCATCTGGAATAGATGGCATGCTTGGTATTTGAACAAAATTTAAGTACCAAAGTAAACCAATCCACATTATGCCTGCTAAAACATGCAAATATCTGAATAGCCAGCTAAAGAAATATTGATCAAAAACAAAATCTCCACCAAAATAAAAAAGTCCTACAAATAAAAGCAGTGCTAGTACTAGAGAAAGGTGAATAGTTTTTGATAATGATTGTAATATGCTAACCATAATAGACAATATCATAATTTTATAAAATTATGCAGTTTTTTTCATTTTTCCTGTGCTAAATATATCTTTCAAAAAATGACCAGTATAGCTCGTTTTTTCTAATGAAACCTTTTCTGGTGTTCCCTCAGCAATAATTTGCCCGCCAGCTTCTCCACCTTCAGGGCCCATATCTATTATATGATCTGCTGTTTTTATTACATCAAGATTGTGTTCTATTACAACAACGGTATTACCAGTATTAACAAAAGCTTGTAAAATATCTAAAAGCTTTTTTATATCATGCGAATGTAATCCAGTTGTAGGTTCATCAAGTATATACAAAGTTCTTCCTGTTGATCTTTTTGACAATTCTTTAGCTAACTTGATTCTTTGAGCTTCTCCACCAGAAAGCGTAGTCGCTTGCTGTCCAATTTTCATATACCCCAAACCAACGTGCTTCAACGTAATTAATTTTGATCTAATTGATTGAATATTTTCAAAAAAATCACACCCTTCATCAACTGTCATATTCAATACATCAGCAATATTTTTATTTTTAAATCTAATTTCTAAAGTTTCTCTATTATATCTTGCGCCCTTACATGTGTCGCAAGGTATAAAAACGTCAGGCAAAAAGTGCATTTCATAAGTTAAAACACCGTCACCTTCACAAGTTTCACATCTTCCACCTTTGACATTAAAAGAAAATCTCCCAACTTTGTATCCTCTTGCTTTAGACTCTGGTAAATTTGCAAACCAATCTCTAATTGGTCCAAAAGCACCAGTGTAAGTTGCTGGATTTGATCTAGGTGTTCTTCCTATAGGAGACTGATCTATATCAATAATTTTATCTATTAATTCTGTCCCTTTATAACCCTTGAATGATTTCGGAATTTTTCTAGATTTATTATTATTTAATATTAAATTTAAAGCATTATATAAAGTATGTAAAACCAAAGTAGATTTTCCACTTCCAGATACACCAGTTATACAAGTGAAAGTACCTAAAGGAATTTTTAAGTTTACATTTTTTAAATTATTTCCGCAGGCACCAGTAATTTCTAAAAATCTACCATTCTTTGCTGACCTTCTTTTTTTTGGAACTGGAATAAATTTTTTACCAGATAAATAATTACCTGTTATACTCTCTGGGGTATCTATTATTTCTTTAATATTTCCTTGCGCTGTAATAGTTCCTCCGTTTAATCCCGCTTCAGGACCAATATCAATTATATGATCTGCATTTTCCATTGTTTCGATATCATGCTCAACGACAATAACTGTGTTACCTAAATCCCTAAGTTTTTTTAATGCTGTTATTAGTTTTTTATTATCTCTTTGGTGTAGTCCTATGGAAGGCTCATCGAGTACATATAAAACTCCCGTGAGACCAGATCCAATTTGAGAAGCTAATCTAATTCTTTGAGACTCACCGCCAGATAAAGTTCCAGATTCTCTTGATAGAGTTAAATAGTTTAAACCAACATTTAACAAAAAATTTAATCTCTCATTAATTTCTTTGAGAATATGAAGGGCAATTTTATTTTGTTTATCATTTAAAAATTTAGGTAAATTATCGAACCATTTCTGTGCTTCTAAAATTGACATTTGTGTTATTTGACTAATGTTTAAAGAATTTAATTTCACACACAAAGCTTCATCTTTAAGTCTTAGACCTTTACATTTTTCGCAATTAGACTCTGATTGATATTGTGATATTTCTTCTCTCTTCCAGTCACTATCAGTTTCAAGATATCTTCTTTCTAAATTATTTATTACGCCTTCAAATGCTTTTTTTGTTGTGTATGACTCATATCCATCATCATAAGAAAATTTTATTTCGTCTTCATCAGATCCATAAAGTATAATGTCTTGAATCTTTTTAGGTATTTTTTTCCATTTAACGTCAAGATCTATTTTATAATGTTTTGCTAAAGATGAAAGTGTTTGAATGTAGTAAAGAGAAGTAGATTTTGCCCATGGAACTATAGCTCCGTCTTGTAATGATTTGTTTTCATCGGGTACAACTAATTTTGGGTCAACATTTAAATTACTCCCAATACCTTCGCACTCTTCACATGCGCCATACGGTGAATTAAAAGAAAATAACCTAGGCTCGATTTCTTCAATTGTAAAACCACTTTCTGGACAAGAAAATTTGGATGAAAAGGTAATAGATTCAGTTTTTCTAAATTTCTTTGGCAAACTTTCATTCTCGTATTCTACATTTAATAATCCATTTGATAAATTTAAAGCTGTTTCTACGCTGTCAGCTAATCGGTTTCCTATTGATGAATTGATAACAATTCTATCCACAATAATTGAAATGTCATGTTTAACTTTTTTATTTAATTTTGGGAAATCATCAATTTGATAATATTTGCCATCAACTTTTATTTTTTGAAATCCTCTTTTTTTATAATTCAGCATTTCTTTTTTGTATTCACCTTTTCTACCTCTAACTATAGGTGCTAATAAATATATTGTACTACTTTTTGGAAGTAATTTGATTTTATCAACCATTTCACTTACCGATTGGGAAACAATTGGTTTTCCGGTGAAGGGCGAGTATGGAACACCAGCTCTAGCAAATAAAACTCTCATGTAATCGTAGATTTCGGTAACTGTTGCTACAGTCGATCTTGGATTCTTTGATGTATTTTTTTGTTCAATTGAAATAGCTGGACTTAAGCCTTCTATTAAGTCAACATTTGGTTTTTTCATTTTATCTAAAAATTGACGAGCGTAAGCTGAAAGACTTTCAACATAACGTCTTTGACCTTCAGCATAGATAGTATCGAATGCTAACGAAGATTTACCTGACCCAGAAAGACCTGTTATCACAACAAGTTTTTCTTTTGGCATTTCTACCGAAACATTTTTCAAATTATGTTCTTTTGCGCCTTTTATAACGATTTTTTTTAGCATAATTTATTAACACTTTTAAATATCAGCTTAAAATAACTGATCATTTATGATATAAATTAAGCTTAATATAATTATAAATCATTAAGTATTCAAAAAATTTTTATGGCTGGAAGTCTTAATAAAGTGCAATTAATAGGGAGATTAGGGGCAGATCCTGAAATAAAACAAATGGTTAACGGAAAAAACGTCGCAAGACTGAGCATTGCTACCAGTCAATCATGGAAAGATAAAAATTCTGGTGAAAGAAAAGAAAAAACAGAGTGGCACAGGATAGTAATTTTTAATGAAGGATTAGTTGGTGTAGTACAACAATATCTTAAAAAAGGTGCAAACGTTTATGTTGAAGGTCAATTGAGCACAAGGAAATGGAAAGATGAAAGTACTGGTCAAGACAAATATTCGACTGAAGTAATACTACAAGGATATAATTCGAATTTGACTATGCTTGATGGAAGATCCAAAGGTGATAATTCTAATCTAGTTTCTGAAAATAAAAGCTCACTCCCAGAAGAAAATTTGAATCAAGATAAAGATGATTTAGATGATGAAATTCCATTTTAATCATTATGGAAAAAGAAAAAATTTCAACAAAAAATTTATTTAAGCCAATATTTGTAAGAAATGAGATGAGTTCATCTTATTTATCTTACGCTATGAGTGTAATCGTAAGTAGAGCCCTTCCAGATGTTAGGGATGGATTGAAACCGGTGCATAGAAGAATTATATACGCGATGTATAAAGGAGGTTATGATTGGAGTAAAAATTTTAGAAAATCAGCTAGAATAGTTGGAGATGTAATTGGTAAGTATCATCCTCATGGTGATCAAGCTGTATATGACGCGTTAGTTAGATTAGTTCAAGATTTTTCAATGAGTTTGCCTTTACTAAAAGGGCAAGGAAATTTTGGATCTATTGATGGCGATCCACCAGCAGCGATGAGATACACTGAGACGAAATTAGGAAAAATTTCTCAATTTTTAACTGAAGATCTTGAAAAAAATACAGTCACTTACAGAAATAATTATGATGAAACTGAAAAAGAACCCACGGTATTGCCATCCCAATATCCAAATTTGTTAGTAAACGGTGCGGGAGGAATAGCTGTAGGAATGGCAACGAGTATCCCACCACATAATCTCGCAGAAGTAATAAATGGAACAATCGCTTATATTGGAAATCCCAATATAACCTTGGCACAGTTGATGAAGCATATCCCTGGTCCTGATTTTCCTACTGGAGGGCTAATTATAGGCAAAGATTTTATTAAACAAGGCTATAAGGGTGAAAAAGCAACTTTTAAGATTAGGGGGGAAATCGAATTCGAGGAAAAGAAAAGTGGTAGATCAATCTTAGTTATTAAATCAATCCCTTACCAAATAAACAAATCAGTATTAAATGAAAAAATAGCATTGTTGGCAAGAGATAAAAAGATTGAGGGCATTAGTGACATAAGAGATGAGTCAAATCGTGAAGGAATAAGAATTGTTGTAGAGTTAAAAAAGGGTGTTGAGCCTGAGATGATCAGGAGACAATTATATAAATTAACAAGTGTAGAGAGTTCATTCGGCTTCAATACACTAGCTCTTGTAAACAATAAACCTCAGATATTGGGTCTTAAAGAATTTATTTCAGAATTTTTTAAGTTTAGAGAAACTACTGTTTTAAAGAGAATAAAATTTGATTTAAAAAAAGCAGAGGAAAGAGCTCATATCTTAATAGGTTTGGCTACAGCAGTTGAGAATATTGACGCTATAATAAAAATTATAAAAAACTCAAAAGATAACAATGCAGCCAAAAAAAGCCTTTTAGCAAAAAAGTGGAAAGTAAAAAAAAGTTCAAAACTTGTTGCTTTAATTGAAAAGAAAAAAAATATAATGTCCTATTCTTTGTCGGATGAACAAGTAACCGCTATATTAGAATTAAGGTTACAAAAGTTAACAGCTTTTGGAATAAATGAAATTGAAAGTGAAATAAATAAATTATCAAAATTAATTATAGAATTTAATAAAATAATTAATTCAAAAAAAGAATTAAGTAAACTAATCATAAACGAACTAAATAATATAAAAGACAAATTTTCTGTTCCAAGAAGAACAAAAATAATAGATGCAGTTTTAAATTATAATGTAGAAGAAACAATTCAAAAAGAATCTGTAGTTGTTTATATATCAAACAAGGGTTACATAAAGCGAAGTCCATTAACTTCATTAAAAGCACAAAAAAGAGGTGGCAAAGGAAGAACTGGCATGAATACTAGAGAAGAAGATTTTTTAGTACAAGTTTTCACAGCTAACACTCACACACCAGTCTTATTTTTTTCGACACAAGGATTAGTTTACAAAATTAAATCGTATAAAATACCAGAAGGAACTGCTGTATCTAAAGGAAAATCAATTTATAATATTTTACCTCTTAAAAATCATCATACAATAAGTTCGATTATGCCTCTGCCAGAAGATGAGGAAGAATGGAAAAATTTAAAGGTAATTTTTGTTACCGCAAATGGAAATATTAGAAAAAATTCATTGGAAGATTTTTTAAATATTAATCAATCTGGAAAAATTGCTATGAAGTTAAACGAGAATGATAAGATAGTAGGAGTTAAAATTTGTAGTGATGAGCAGGATATTTTACTCAGTACTAAATTTGGAAAATGTATAAGATTTATGTCCAGTAAATTAAGACTTTTTAAAGGTAGATCATCAAAAGGAATTAAAGGCATAAACTTAGCTGAATCAGATGAGGTAATTTCTCTTTCAATTTTAGACAATACCAAATTAGATAGTAAACTAGTAAAAAAAGATGAAAAATTAAAAAAGGGACTTGAGAAGTTTATTCTATCCGTGTCAGAAAATGGATATGGAAAAAGATCGTCAAGCTTCGACTATAGAGTAACTAATAGAGGAGGAAAGGGTATAATAGGAATTATTAACTCCGCAAGAAATGGCAATATTTCCTCTTCATTAGTTGTAGGTAATGATGATGAAATAATACTGTCCACTAACAAAGGCAGTATGCTTAGATGTCTTGTTAAAGAAATAAGAATAGCTGGTAGAAATACGCAAGGTGTGCGAATAAAAAAATTAAAGGGTGAAGAAAAGGTTGTTTCCGTAATTAAAATAGATCATAATATACAATAATCATGCGTACGGCTATTTATCCTGGAACATTTGATCCAATAACTTTAGGTCATATAGATGTAATTAAAAAATCTTTAAAGATCTTCGATAAATTAATAGTTGCTACAACAGAAAATATAAGTAAAGACTATTTATTTAGCATCGACGAAAGACTGGATATAATTAAAAAATCGTTATTTAAAGATTTAAAACTAAGTAAAAAAAAAATTTCAGTTATTTCTTTTGATACTTTAACCATAGATCTTTGTAAAAAATTAAAAGCCAAAGTAATAATACGTGGATTAAGAGCAGTATCAGATTTTGAATATGAATTTCAGTTAGCGGGCATGAATAAAAAACTAAGTGAGGAAATTGAGACCATTTTTTTAATGTCTGATATTGAAAATCAGATTATCTCTTCAAAATTTGTTAAAGAAATTTGGAAATTTAATGGAAAAATTGATAATTTTTTGACAAAATCTGCTACAAAAATATTAAAATCAAAATTAAAATGAAAAAATTCATTTTATTATTTATATTAATATTTAATTTTAACTATTTAATTGCAAAGGAAAATATTATGATAATGAAACTTAAAGATGGTGAGGTACATATAGAACTTTATGAAGATGTTGCACCAAATCACGTAAAGAGATTTAAGGAGTTAGCTAATAATGGTTCTTATGACGGGGTAGTATTTCATAGAGTTATAGATGGTTTTATGGCCCAAACCGGTGATGTAAAATTTGGTAAATCAGACTCAAAAGATTTTAATTTACAACTAGCTGGAACCGGAGGTTCAGATTTTCCTGATCTAAAAGCTGAGTTTTCTGATGTGCCACATGAAAGAGGCATATTATCTGCTGCGAGATCATCAGACCCAAATAGTGCTAACAGTCAATTTTTTATATGTTTCCAGGCCGCACCTCATTTAGATAGACAATATTCTGTATTCGGAAAAGTTGTAAAAGGCATGGAGTTTATTGATAATATCAAGAAGGGTAGTGGACCGAATGGATCAGTTAATGATCCTGACAGAATTATAAGTATAAAATCAAAATGAATTAATGGAAAAAAATAATTTTTCCTTTAAAGTTTTAAACAAAAACAATAAAGCTAGGGTAGGAAAAATAATCACTCCGAGAGGTATAATAGATACACCAGCTTTCATGCCTGTTGGAACTCTAGGAACTGTCAAGGGAGTCTTTCCTCAAGATTTAAAAAAAACCAAAAGTCAAATTATACTTGGTAATACATATCATTTGATGTTGCGTCCAGGCACAAAAATTATTGAGAAATTTGGAGGATTACATAAGTTTATGAATTGGAGTGGTCCAATTTTAACTGACTCCGGTGGATTTCAAATTATGTCTTTATCAAGACTGACAAAGATAGATAGAAAAATTGGAGCAATTTTTAATTCTCATATTGACGGAAAAAAAATAATTTTGAGTCCTGAAAAAAGCATACAAATTCAAAAAAGCATTAACTCTGATATACTTATGGTTTTGGATGAATGTCCTAAGCTTACCAATGATAAGAATATTTTGCACAATGCCTTAGTGACTTCAACAGATTGGGCAAAAAGAAGTAAAGTTGAATTTGGTAGAAATAAAAAAAAAGCTTTATTTGGCATTATACAAGGTGGACTTGACAAAGATCTTAGATCAGAAAGTTTAGAAAACTTAATGAACATTGGTTTCGATGGTTATGCCGTAGGGGGACTA
>MDSZ01096265.1_pt1 | contig 15210 bp, 4 predicted proteins | sample 811201 | NCBI WGS metagenome assembly MDSZ01 (sample SAMN05326647, study PRJNA326480) | marine metagenome | isolation source: seawater | place: Indian Ocean: North | collected 2010
AAAAGAAGCAGTCTTTTTTACGCATGAATTTATATTGTATTTGCTATTCAGATTTGCTGTCTTCTGCAGCTTCTTCTTCAGTAGCTTCCTCCGCGGGAGTTTCCTCCGCAGGCGTTTCTTCAGCAGCTGGTTCAGCAGTTTCAACTTCTATTTCTGGTGCTTCTTCTTTTTGTTGCTCTGCTGCAGGGGTTGCTTCCTCAGCGGGTGTTTCCTCCGCAGGCGTTTCTTCAGTAGTTGGTTCAGCATTTTCAGCTTCTTCTTTTTGTTGCTCTGCTGCAGGGGTTGCTTCCTCTTCAATAGCTTCCTCAGCGGGAGCTTCAGCAGCTGGTTCATCAGTTTCAACTTCTTCTTTTTGTTGCTCTGCTGCAGGGGTTGCTTCCTCTGCGGGAGTTTCCTCAGCAGGCGTTTCTTCAACAGCTGGTTGTTCAGCAGTTTCAGCTTCTGGTGCTTCAGGCGTTGCAGTATCACCAGTTTGGGCATTCTCGTTTTCAGCAGCAGCAGCTTCCTCTTCTTGAGCTTTTGCTTGCGCAGCAGCAGCTTCTTTACGTTTTATACTGACTTCTTTTTCTGCATTAATTGCAGCGGCACGTGCCTTTTCAGCGTCGGCGTTAATTTTTTTCTTCAGGACTTCGTTTTTACCTTCTTTTTCTTTGACCCACGCCTCAAACTTGGTATTCACATCGTCTTCCGTTAGGGCACCTTTATTTAGACCATTGATCAGGTGGTTTTTGAGCATTGCACCTTGTTCAGATAGCAAATTGCGAGCAGTGTGAGATGGTTGCGCACCTTTTTGGAGCCAATCCACAGCACGATCTAAATTAAGCTCAATAGAAGCTGGCAGCGTGTTTGGATTGTATATTCCTAGTTTTTCGAGATATCGGCCGTCTCTTTTTGCGCGAGAGTCCGCTGCGACGATCCAATAGATGGGTTTTCCTTTTTTTCCGTGTCTTTGTAAACGAATACGTACTGGCATATCAAATTAATTTGTAAGGTACTAAACCTCTGTTATTAATGAGAGGCAAATGTACATTTTTTTTAGAAATCCACAAGCGTTAATAACTTCTACTTTTTCTATAGTGTTTTGGAGACTGAGTTATTTATTTTTATACAGCTTTAAGGATATAGATGTATTTGATTTTTGACACTGAGACAACTGGATTACCTGACAACTGGGATGCCCCTCTTTCAGACAGTGACAATTGGCCAAGATGTGTTCAAATTGCTTGGCAATTGCATGCATCGGATGGGAGTATGATCTCCCATAATGACTTTATTGTTATTCCTGACGGTTTTGATATCCCTTTTGAGTCTGAAAAAGTGCACGGGATTTCCACAGATCTCGCCACCAGAGATGGGGTTGCTATTCAACAGGTAGTTGAATCGTTTATTAAAGTTGTTGACAAGGCTGAATTTTTGGTTGGACACAATTTAAAATTTGACCTCAACATCATGGGTGCCGAGTTGTTGCGGTTGGGAAAAGATAACATTCTCACGACAAAATCGATTCTAGATACATGTACTGAAGACACTGCTGCCATGTGTCAGCTCCCAGGTGGTAGAGGAGGGAAATTTAAGTTACCAACCCTCAATGAGTTATATGCTTTTTTGTTCAATGATACATTCGATGAAGCACATAATGCGACTGCAGATGTAGAAGCCACCACAAGAGCTTTTCTCGAATTGCTTCGGCAAAATAAATTTACTATCAATGAGTTGCAACAGTCCATGCAAGATATTCAGAAGACCTATTCTGGCATTGTTCCATTGGTTGGGCTAGAACACCGAAACCTTCATAAAGAAACTGCAGCACTACAGTCACCACAGGAGCCAGAAACTAAGTCAGACGAGCCGAAGGTTGAAACACTTCCGTTTTGCCACTTACACACCCACACACAGTTTTCGGTGCTTCAGTCGACTATTTCTGTCCAAAAACTTGTTGAAGAAACAGTAGCGATGAATATGCCAGCAGTTGCAATCACAGACATTGGCAACTTGATGGGGGCTTTTCATTTTGTGAAAGCAGTCAATCAACACAACAAATCGATCCAAGAGGGTGAGGGAAAGCCAATCAAACCAATCATTGGCATTACACTCAATGTCTGTAAAAATCATCTTGATCGCTCACATAGGGACGACGGTCATCAAATTGTATTGATTGCAAAAAACAAAAAAGGCTATCACAACCTTGCAAAACTGACATCCATTGCCCACACCAAAGGATTTTACTACGTCCCTCGTGTCGATCGAGATGTAATTCTCAGTTACAAAGATGATTTGATAGTTTTAACAGGTAATCTTTATGGGGAGGTGCCTTATAAAGTACTCAATGTTGGTGCACAACAGGCAGAAGAATCTTTGCTTTGGTGGAAAGAGCATTTTGGATTTGATTTGTATGTAGAGATTATGCGTCACAATCAGGAGGATGAGACACGAGTCAATACGACCTTGGTTGAAATGGCGAAAAAGCACAATGTTAAAATAATAGCGACCAACAGTTGCTATTATTTGAAGAAAGAGGAAGCCAATGCGCATGATATTTTGTTATGTGTGAAAGAAGGAGAAAAGCAGTCAACGCCCATAGGAAGAGGTCGAGGTTATCGCCACGGACTTCCAAATCAGGAGTACTATTTTAAGTCCCCTCAGCTAATGAGTGAATTATTTTCAGATATACCAGAGGCGATTCACAATATTCAAGAAATTATCGAAAAAGTAGAGCCTATTGTTTTGGAGCGTGAAGTACTTCTCCCAAAGTTTGACATTCCTGATGAATTTATTATTGCTGAGGATCAAAAAGATGGTGGCAAAAGGGGAGAGAACAAATACTTAAAGCATCTTGCACTAGAAGGTGCAAAGTCTCGTTATGGAGAGATTTCAATAGAGATTCGAGAACGAATTGATTTTGAATTAAGCGTTATTAAAAACACAGGTTACCCGGGCTATTTTTTGATTGTCCAAGATTTGATTGCAGCAGCTCGTTCATTGGACGTTTCAGTGGGGCCTGGGCGCGGTTCTGCAGCAGGCTCGGTGGTTGCTTATTGTTTACAAATCACAAACATAGACCCCATTGAACACGATTTGCTTTTCGAGCGTTTTTTGAACCCTGATCGTGTGAGTATGCCAGATATCGACATCGATTTTGACGATGAAGGTCGATCAAAAGTGATGGATTACGTGATCGAAAAATATGGGTCTAATCAGGTCGCCCAAATTGTGACCTATGGTACAATGGCAGCAAAGTCATCGGTACGTGATACTGCTCGTGTGTTAGACTTACCTCTGGCCGATGCTGATCGCCTTGCCAAGCTGATTCCCAATGTTAAACTCAACTCCATTTTAACCAAAGAAAACACTTCTTTGAAAGAAGAACTTCGGTCAGATGAATTTCAACGAGTCGAGCAATTGAAAGACATTGCTAATGGAGATGACTTGGAGGCAGAAACATTGAATCAGGCAAAAATTTTGGAGGGTTCTTTACGCAACACTGGTACCCATGCATGTGGGGTGATTATCACCCCTGAAGACATAAGTAATTTGGTGCCTATAGCTACTGCAAAGGATTCGGATTTGGTTGTGACGCAGTATGACAATGCAGTTGTGGAAAGTGCAGGCCTATTGAAAATGGATTTTTTAGGGCTCAAAACACTCACAATGGTCAAAGACACTGTAAAGTTGATCAAGTATCGGCACAATATAAATCTCAATCCTGATGATTTCCCTTTGGATGATGAGCCGACATATAGCTTATTTCAGCGTGGAGAAACCGTGGGAATTTTTCAGTATGAAAGTGTAGGCATGCAACGCTATTTGCGAGAACTTAAACCAAACAAATTTGAGGATCTGATCGCCATGAATGCGTTGTATCGTCCTGGACCCTTGGAGTATATACCTAGTTTTATTCGTCGAAAAAATGGGGAAGAAAAAATCCAATATGATCTGCCAGAAATGCAGCAACATTTGAAGCAGACCTATGGCATCACTGTTTACCAAGAGCAGGTGATGTTGTTGTCACAGGATTTAGCCGGTTTTTCCAAGGGTGAGGCTGACGTTTTGAGAAAAGCTATGGGTAAAAAGATATTCTCATTGCTCGAAAAACTTAAACCAAAATTTATCAATGGTGGAAAAGAGAGGGGTCATGATGCAGAAATTCTTGAGAAAATATGGAAGGATTGGGAAGCATTTGCCTCTTATGCGTTTAACAAATCACACTCTACATGCTATGCTTTGATTGCCTACCAAACGGCATACTTGAAAGCGAATTATCCAGCTGAGTATATGGCCGCTGTGCTCTCCAACAACATGAACGACATCAAGCAAGTGAGTTTTTTTATGGAAGAGTGCAGACGTATGGGCGTTCCAGTTCTGGGTCCTGACGTAAATGAATCTTTTTATAAGTTTACAGTGAACAACAATAATGCCATTCGATTTGGAATGGGAGCCATAAAGGGCGTAGGTCGTGGGGCAGTTGACAGTATAGTTGAGGGTAGAAACGAGAAGTCATATCATTCACTTTTCGACATGGTGAAGCGTGTGGATTTACGTGCTGTCAATAAGAAAACATTTGAGGGCTTGATTCTTGCGGGCGGTTTAGATTCCTTGAGTGACGACCACAGGGCGCAATACTTTCAGGACAAAGGGGATGGAGTTTCTTTTTTGGAAAAAGTACTTCGCTATGGCGCCAATTATCAGAAGCATCAAAACTCATCTCAGGTCAGTATGTTTGGAAATGAAAATGGAATGTCTTTAAGCGAGCCAGAAATGCCTGACTGTGAACCATGGGGAAAACTACACGAATTAAAACAAGAAAAAGAAGTGGTTGGGATTTACATTTCAGGGCATCCACTAGATGATTTCTCACTAAGTTTCACTCACTTTTGCAATGCGCGCGTTGGGCTGTTTAACGAACTGGTACCATTGGTAAATAAAGAATTGACATTTGGGGGTATAATTGGGGAGGTCGATCATCGGGTATCCAAAAACGGAAAGGGATGGGCAATCTTTCAATTGGAGGACTTTGAAGATACCTTTAGCTTTCGAATTTTTGGAGAAGAGTATTTAAAATTTCGCCATCACTTGGTGGAAAACAATTTTGTTCATGTCAAGGCGTTTGTACGACCTGGCTGGATGAATAAAGAGACAGGAAAGCTTGGTGATCCACGTATTCAATTTATTGATTTTCGACAGTTACAGGATGCCATAAGCACCTATGCAAAAAAAATTACTTTAAAAATCAATATCAATCAGTTCGAAAAGGAAAAGTTGTCGAATTTGAGTAAAACCATCAAAGCCCACAAGGGAAATCACAAACTCGATATTGCATTTTATGAATTGAATGAACAAATCAAACTTGTAATGCACAGCCGAAAGAAGAAAATAAACATCAGTAAGGAGCTGTTGGAAGATTTAGATAAACAACAAATTCATTTTAAGCTTAACTAATAAGTTTTTTTGTTAATTTAGTTTAATATTTTTAACTCTAACATTGTGAGGAAAACAATATTTTTATTGTCCATTTTCGTGTCTTCATTTACTTTTTCTCAAATAGGTATTGGAACTAATAGTCCTGATCCTTCTGCTGCACTTGACATATCATCTAATAGTTCAGGAATTCTCCTTCCTAGGTTGATGAAGAGCGAGAGAGATAACATTGAAGATCCAGCTCAAGGACTAATGATTTATTGTACTGATTGTGGTTCAAGAGGTCAGCTTCAATTATTTGACGGGACAGGATGGTTTGGTATTAAACTGACTGAATCTGAATCCAATGATATGGATGGAGACGGCTATCCTAACTATGCGGATTGTGATGACAATGATCCAAATATCAATCCTGGTGCTGATGAAACATGCAATGGTATTGATGATAATTGTGACGGCAGTATTGATAATTTTGAAACAAATCAGTCCTGTACGGCTGGAGTAGGTGGATGTCAAACTACTGGCACTTTAGTTTGCGAGGATGGACAACTAGAATGTGATGCAGTCCCAAATAATCCAGTTGCGGAGATTTGTAGTAACGGAATTGATGACGATTGTGATGGTATAGCTGACTCTTCTTATACAACTTCTATAACTTTAGATGCCGTAGATTCAGAATCTGTGAAGTCTGATAATTTTGATAATTACAATGATAATGTGTTGAGGGCACTTTTTGTGGATGCCTCGGAGAATAACGGTGTGGAGTTTGAATCAAATGGATTCATCAAATTTGATTTGAGTTCTCTCCCAGATAATGCTGAAATTAATTCAATTAGTTTAACTTTAATATTTGAAAGTAAAATAAGAACTCCAAATTTAGATATATATTATTGTGAAACAGATGGTTGGAGTAGGGGCAACACACCTGAAAATGGGATTCCATTAACATCATTATTAAATACAAATAATAACTCTTTTGGAGCTATCAATACTTATCAATTAGATTTATTAGCATTTGATATATATTCTGATTTATCAGATAATGTGTTAACCATAGGTTTAAAAAACCCAAAAACTTCACTTGGTGGTATTTATTTTTTCGGTAGTGATAATTCTGAAACTCGACCAACTTTAGATGTTTCTTATAATATATGCGATTAAATTAAAAACCGATTTAAAACTGATTGTGTTGAGATAGTAGTTAAAACATTAATTTAAATAGATAGAAATTCTGCAACTATGGCTTTAGAAATAACAGATTCAACTTTTGATAAAATTGTTTTGCAATCCGATAAACCTGTATTGGTTGATTTTTGGGCAGCATGGTGTGGTCCTTGCCGCATGGTTGGACCCATCATCGACGAGCTGAGCAGTGAGTATGACGGCAAAGCAATTGTTGGCAAGGTAGATGTTGACAACAACCAGGAGTTTGCTGCTAAATACGGCGTTCGTAATATCCCAACCGTTTTGTTGTTTAAAGATGGAGAACTAGTTGATCGAAAAGTGGGTGTATCTCCAAAACAAGTTTATGCAGATGCCATTGAGGGTGCATTGTAGTATACTTTACTAAGAGTGTTTGTGTAATGAAAAATGCGATGTATATTTGCAGCCGCAGGACTTGGTCTGGTAGTTCAGTTGGTTAGAATACATGCCTGTCACGCATGGGGTCGCGGGTTCGAGTCCCGTCCAGACCGCAAATTACTTTGAAAAGTAAAGATTTTAAGATGTTGTGTTGCTTGTAAACCACTGGTTTACAAGAGGTTCGTAAGAGAGCCAATGAGAAGCTTTCCTGAAAATGGGGAGCTTTTTTTGCTTTCTAAAGGTGTTAAAATCGGTGGTTTTACAGTGTATAAAAAATTTATTGACTAATTTAGCTAAAATTTGAACCAAGGACTTGATGAAACCTGAATCGATTTCAAACCGTTTAGTTCGTTTAGTTGCGCCATATTTTATTGGTCTTTTCAGCTTGCTGTCAGTCTCGGCTAACAATTTTACTGGTGGTTCAACAATCTCCTCCCCAGTCAACCCTCCAGTTATTACACTCAATGTAACTGACATCCAAATTATTGAAGTTGGTTCTTCTTATACAGAGTTGGGAGCTACTGCTCAAGACAATGAAGATGTTGATGCAGATTTGACGAGTGCTATTACCATTTCTGGAGTTTCAGGAGTGAACACTAATGTAATTGGGGATTACAATGTTATTTACAGTGTTACAGATTCAGATGGAAACGCTACGAGCGAAACTCGTATAATCCGTGTTGTTGACAGTCAACCACCTCTTGTAACATTTACAGGTTCAAGCCCAATTTCGATTGAAGTGGGAACTACCTATTATGAGCTTGGTGCCACGGCTACTGACAATTATGACCCTAGCTTTTCAGTTACCAATTCTATTGTTACAAGTGGAACAGTAACTGAGGAAGTAGTAGCATCTTACACCATCACCTACAGTGCTTTGGATAGCTCTGGAAATGTTGGTACAGTGCAACGCATCGTTAATGTTGTAGACACAACTTCACCAACCATTGACATCACAGGCGATAACCCAGCCACAATTACTTTAGGTGCCACATACAATGATGAAGGCGCAACAGCCACAGATAACTATGATACTGGATTAACAGTTGTTGTTGGTGGTAATACTGTTGACACCTCAACTGTTGGCTCGTACACAGTCACATACAATGTCAGCGACGAATCTGGGAATTCTGCAGCCCAGAAGGTAAGAATTGTCAATGTTGTAGACGATACAGACCCAACAATTACATTGAATGGGTCCTCATCAATAACACACGAAGTGGGAACAACCTATCTTGACCCTGGCGCAACGGCTATTGACAACTATGATGGAGATCTTTCATCTGAAATTACAACTAATATTAACTTAAATCCCAACACATTAGGGACTTACACGATAGAATATACTGTCGAGGACAGCTCAAATAACATTGCACAGGAACAGCGGACGGTTCAGGTTGTTGATACTGTTGACCCATTGATTAATCTTGTTGGGGATACAACGGTATCAATTGAGTTTCAGATGACCTACACAGATGCTGGCGCAACGGCTATTGACAATTACGATGGAAACCTAAACAATTCCTTAACCTCATCGAGCACAGTAAACACTGGAGTGCTGGGGACCTATTTATTCACGTACACTGTCTCGGATAGCTCTTCAAACACTGCTCTGGTTAGCAGAACAGTTTCAGTTGTAGATACCACACCACCAGTTATAACTTTAAACGGGCCTGATGAAGTCAATCTTCAAGTTGGTGATTCCTACAGTGATGGTGGAGCTACAGCAGTTGATGCCTACGATGGAGATGTAACGTCGGATATTAGCACGGTTTCGAGTGTTGATACCACAACGGTTGGTGTTTACTACGTGACTTATACGGTTTCAGATAACGAGGGAAATAATACTCAAGCAACACGAACAGTGGTTGTGGGTAGTCCGCCTGTTATCTCCTTACAAGGAGCAAACCCACTTCAGTTAGAGGCAGGCAGTACTTATGTGGAACTTGGTGCAAATGCCTTTGATATTCCTGATGGTGATGTTTCTGATCAAATATCGATTAGCGAATCGATAAACACTTCAGTTTTAGGTTCATATTCTGTTCAATATAGTATCATTGATTCTGATGGGAATTCGACAGTTCTTTTTCGAGCAGTTCAAGTAAGCGATACGACTTCCCCTAGTATAGAACTTATAGGAAATGAGCAAATGACAGTTGAGGTAAATGGTTCATTTGCAGATCCAGGTGCTACTGCAACGGATACTTTTGAAGGCGACCTAACAGATCAAATTAGTGATAGTGGAACCGTTGATACAACCTCATTAGGAAATTATACGATCACATATCAAGTTTCTGACAGTTCTGGAAACACTGCTATTGTCTCGAGAGAGGTTTCAGTTTCCGATACAACTGCGCCTGTTATCTCGCTTACAGGTTCAAGTCCTGTGACTATAGAGGTCGGCACTACCTATGCAGATGAAGGTGCAACTGCTACTGACGATTTTCAAGGAGATCTTACAGCAAGCATAAGTGATTTAAGTAACGTAGATTCAACAACTGTTGGGACCTATAGTGTGGTCTATAATGTGAGTGACAGCTCTGGAAATGCTGCCAATCAAGTGACTCGAATTGTCGAAGTTGTTGATAGTCAGGCTCCAGCACTTTCTTTTGTAGGCGGAGCAGCGATCACCCATGAAGCAAAAACCGTTTTTAATATTCCAAATGATGTAACAGCCACAGATGTTTATGATGGAGACTTGACTTCTGCGGTAGTTGTTTCAGGGATCGTAAATCAAGACTTAGTTGGATCATACAACTTATCTTACTCAGTCACAGATAGTTCAGGAAATACTGGACAACTTTCTCGAACTGTAAATGTAGTTGATACAACAAATCCTGAAATCACGCTAACGGGTGACAATCCATTATATATAAATCTGGGCCAGACTTATATAGACCCTGGTTATTCAGCAAGTGATAATTATGATGGTAATATTACGAGTACTGTTGTTGAAAGTGGGCTAGTTGATACTTCAGCTGAGGGAACGTATTTCCGAAACTATAATGTAAGTGATAGTTCTTCAAATGCTGCAAGCCAACAAATAAGAGAGGTGATTGTTGGGTCTCCGCCTGTAATTACCTTGAATGGGAATAATCCGATGTATTTGGAATATCAAGAAGTTTATGTAGAACCCAACGCTACAGCAACCGATGGGGGTGTTAATTTATCCAACTCCATTTCAATCAGCGGTTCAGTCAATGAAAACCAACTCGGAAATTACAATATTATTTATTCTGTCACGGACTCGGACGGCAATTCTGTAACAGAGACTCGTGAAGTCATCGTGAGGGACACTACAAAGCCAGTGATCACTTTAAACGGAGATGCAGCCCAAACTATCGAATTTGGAAATTCATATAATGAAGAGGGTGCTATCGCTACAGATAATTATGATAGTTCTTTGGCAGTCACTTCATCTGGTACCGTTAACACTTCGCTTCTAGGTACTTATACAATTGATTATCAAGCAACAGATAGTCAAGGAAATGTAGCCGATGTCGTTACGCGTACAGTTAACTTGGTTGACACCCAGGCACCAGTGATGAGCTTAATCGGTGACCTATCGCAAACAATACAAGTTAAGTCGAGCTACACAGAACTAGGTGTTAGCACAATTGACAATTATGATTTGAGTATACCCTTTTCATCTGTAACTGTGACCGGTTCGGTTGATATAAATACTGTTGGAACGTATTCTATTGATTATGATGTGAGTGATAGCTCAGGAAATAATGCCGTAACAATCACGAGAACTGTCGTAGTTGAAGATACAGAGGCACCAGTCATCATCCTAGCTGGAGATGCTGATATCACTCTTGAAGCAGACTCTCCATACAGCGATGCAGGGGCATCTGTAACAGATAACTATAATACTGGACTTACAGCAAGCGTTGACTTATCATCACTTGATTTGACTACAGTTGGAGTATACACTTTAACATACTCTGTTTCAGATAGTTCTGGCAATGCTGCAACTCCTGTTTATCGAACCATAACAATAGTTGATACCCAAGCTCCGACCATCACTCTAGTTGGAAATCCAACCATAGATATACAGGCGGGCACGACCTATGTAGACCCTGGCTTTACAGCAACTGATATTTATGACGGAGACCTGACTGCACAAGTTTTGGTTACAGGAACGGTAGATACATCGATTTTAGGGGCAATTACTTTATCCTACGACGTTTCTGACTCGTCGAACAATGATGCCCCAACAAAAACCCGAACAGTTCGAGTTGTAGACACCACCAAACCAGTAATCACACTTCAAGGAGCTGATGAAATTCTTTTAGAAGTTGGTGATAGTTTTACAGAACCAGGATATACGGCAACCGATAATTATGATGGAATCATCACAAACAATGTAATTGTAGCAAATAGTGTTGATACTACAACTCCAGGACAATACATTATAACTTACAATTTAGTTGATAGTCAAGGAAATATTGCAGACGAAAAAACTCGCACCATTGTTGTTGGATCGCCTCCAAACATTACATTGAATGGACCAAGTGTAATTACAATCGAAGTTGGAAACACCTACACAGATCAAGGGGCTTTGGCATCCGATGATGATGATGGCTCCTTAGGTTCCACCTCTGACACACCAAGTTTAATTTCAGTGAATGGAGTTGAAGATGTGAATACCGGTTTGATTGGAACATATTACATTCAGTATTCCGTAACAGATTCAGATGGGAACACGACCATTGTTCAGCGAACAGTTAATGTGGTAGACACCACACCTCCAACAATTACTCTGGGTGATGATTCTGATATCGAAATTGAAGTCTTTTCTGATCCCTATGTAGACAATACTATTGTAACTGTGAGCGATAATTATGACTCTGCAACGACATTGACCCCATCGGACGTTGTTGTCACTGATAACATCAATGAAAATGTAGTTGGAACGTACACAATATCATTTAATCTAGTAGATTCTTCGGCAAATGCAGCGTCAACTAAAATACGTACAGTTCGAGTTGTTGATACTACCGCCCCTGAGTTAATTTTGATAGGAGATAGTACTATTTTTATATCAAAAGGTTCGGTCTACACAGAGCAAGGCGCAACAGCCACAGATAATTACGATGGAGTGATTACTGGAGATGTAATCACATCCGGTAATGTAAACAACAACCAGATTGGAACTTACACGATTACATATAATGTAAAAGATGCAGCTGAGAACCCAGCAGCCCCAATCACAAGGACTGTAACAGTCGGCCCTAATGTTGATGCTACTGCCACACCAAACCCAGCTTGCTTTGGAGAAACTGTAACCTTGGGGAGTACAAACACAGATCTAGTTGATGAAAATGGTGATGCTTACCGGTTTGAGTGGAGCGCAACTCCCTCAACTGGAACCCTCCTGGATACACAACATATCATTACTGTTTCTGTTACACAAAATACCATATTTCGACTCGAAGTTTATGATGTGAACGACGTTCTTGTTGGCTCTGATGAAAGTGAAGTCGAAGTTAATCCTTTACCAGTGTATTCAATACAATCGAATACGACACTATGTGCTGGTGATACCATTGATTTGGGTGATGGTATTAATGCCGAAACTGGATTTACATATCAGTGGAGTTCGATCAATGGCTACAGTTCAACGCTTGCAAATCCACCACCACATACACCTACAGCCGATGATACTTTCACTTTGACTGTAACCTCCGATGCTGGATGTCAAGACACACAAAGTTTTGATGTTGTAGTTGTAGATAAACCAGTAATCAGTTTTATTGATGATGATTTTACAATTTGTGAAGGTGAAACGTTCACAATAACTACTGGAGTGGCTACTGTTCAAAACTCTGATAATTATATGTGGTCCGCACCTGCTGGTTATGGAAGCTTTGATTCACCAACCTCATTGACTCCTATATTTACTCCAAGTGAAGTTGCTGAAAATGCTGGAGTGGTTACATTGACACTAACTGCAACCGATCTAAGTCCTTGTACTGGCTCTAAATCCGAATCGATTACATTAAACATTACACCATTAGGAAATATTAGTCTAAGCCCTGTTAATGCAGTCGTATGTTCAAGTGAGGTTATTGAGCTGGATATTTCTGGTGCTAATTATGACGCAACTTCTTTGGTTGCCTCACCTGTTTCGGCAATTGTAAACACGGCTACAAACAAGATTTTCTATTCCCCCACAAATACTGATATAGTAAATGGATTTGTTGATATTACTGTGAATGCTAGTCCACTTAGCCCATGTACTTTGCCGCTTATAAGCCCAACACAACGAATTAATATAACTCCTGAAGCGGAGGTTGCAATTGCTAACTCTCCATTAGTTGTTTGTTACGATCCAAGTACACCTCAGTTTTTCTCATTGGCAACAATTGGAGCTACGATTTCTAATTTCGATTCCTTTACTTGGGAAGATATGGGAGGTGGAGGTTCTTTCTCTGCCGGGAATACAGCTGATCCCATGAGTTGGAGTTACCAACCTGGAACTAATGCAATTGATACCGGATCAACACAACTTAAACTTACGGCAGTACCTAATAATCCATGTTCATCAACGCCAGAAATGGAAGCATTTTTGACTGTTATTTTAGATCAAAATCCAGAAATTATTGTAAAAACTGGGGATAAAATTTTATGTGAGGGAGTTTTTAATGAAATTACATCAGATATTATCGATTATGAAAACGATACACAAAGCTCATTTGCCTGGACTGGTGGTGACGGAACATTTGTTTCTAGCTCATCAAAATTCCCATTTTATCGTCCTGGTCCTACAGACTTAAGCACAGGTGTTGTAACATTAGTTGTTACGGTAACCCCGAACTCTGGTGGATGTTCTACAGCAGTTAGCCAACCCATTGAATTTATTGTAAATAAGAACAAAATTGTAAATCTTGGACCAAGTATTGATATGTGCGAGTCTGATGGTACTATCTTCCTTGAAGGAGATTTTATTACAGATTCAAGCTCACCACCGAACGTCATTAACCCAACAACAGGAATTACATGGGGAATCTTAAATAATGATGGTGACGGAACCTTTAGCGAGACAACTGCCCTAAACCCAGTTTATACCCCAGGAACTTTAGACATTGACCGAGGTCAAGTTACCCTTCAAATGACTTATAACGATGGTAGTTGTAATGATATTTCAGATACAGTAATCCTTAATATTGTTCGTACGCCATTTGCAGACTTAGGGACAGACATAGAAATATGTGCTGGTGAATCCTTACCAATTATAGGAACAATTGTACGACCAGCAGGCGCAAGTATACAATGGGGTGTTATTCCTGACGCCTCGGGCCTAAGTTTACAAAATGATACCTCACTGTTTCCAACATTGGTAGCGGATTCTAACGCTTCAGGGAATTATCAACTCACTCTACAAGTTAACCCTGAGATCATAGACGGCGTGAATTGTGGAGCACAAATTGTTGAGTCAGTTGACGTTCAGGTTACTCCGCCTCCAACAGTCCAATTAACAGGAAATCCTGTCATTTGCCAAGGAAATGACTTTACCTATGATGTTAATGAAATTACAATTGCTGCGACAAATAGTAGTGGATTTGTATGGTCAACCCTGGGAGACGGAACATTTGATGGAGGAAACACCACAAGTACATTGGAGCGGCCAACTTATACTCCTGGAAATAGCGATATCAATGCGGGTAATGTCGATTTGCGTCTAGATGTATTACCAAATGCAGATTGCCATACAGGTGAATATTTTGATACGATTAATCTTGAGATAACACCTGTTCCCAGTATTCAAGGACCTAATGAAATAGAATTTTGTAAAACAAATCCATTAGTGGTTGACATTGGGTCATATTTAAGTGTAGACAATCAAAATCAGTTTAGCTATGTATGGACATCTTCTTCTGGTGTGGCAGCTGGTACGTTTTCAGGTTCGGGTCTTTCCGCAACCTACACACCATCGAGCTTTGATATCGATCGCAAGTCAGTAGTTTTAACTCTAGTTGCAACACAAGCAAGCTGTTCTGCCTCCGCCACCAAAAATATTACAGTTTATTTCCTTGATCTTCCTGAAATTGATGCAGGTCCAGACGAAGTCATTTTGTGTGAGGATGAGGTAAATTATCAAACAGTCGGTTCATATACAGTTGACCCTAGAGTGACTTCTGGAGTAAGTTATGTATGGTCAACTTCTGGTGATGGAGAATTTTCGCCTAGCAATACAGAAACGGACCC
>MDSZ01087433.1_pt1 | contig 15203 bp, 12 predicted proteins | sample 811201 | NCBI WGS metagenome assembly MDSZ01 (sample SAMN05326647, study PRJNA326480) | marine metagenome | isolation source: seawater | place: Indian Ocean: North | collected 2010
AAATGGGAAAAGTCATGGCAAATTCAAAGCGTTCATTCAAAATTGGAAGCTTACTGTTCCGCTTACCTGATTGGATACTAAATATGATGTTTAACAGACTCACTAAAGGAATAATTTGGCGAGCCGTAACCTGCAGGAAGATGTTCTGGGTGGTCTGAAAGCCTTTCCAAATCATCGGAATATAGTGAATTACCACAAAAACAAGCGGTTGATTCAAGTCATTTGCCTTCCAGGGATTGCTATGAACAGAGACGACGAGGCGGTTAGCCCTGTTATCGCGACTGTTCTATTACTGGCGATTACTGTATTATTGACCAGCATGGTTTTCGTTATGATGTCAACAACACTAGACAATGTTGAGAAGGCTGACCCAAAAGCCTCTATTTCAGTTAGAGCTCTATCAAATGGTTATCATGTAGTGTCAATCACTAGTATCGATCAATCTTTGGACCCATCGAAGGTTGAGTGGGCGATAGTCAACCAAACAGGACAAAGTCTGAAGGAGCATTACGGTTTTGTAGATGATTCAGATGTATATGGTACAGTAGGCACGAATATCTCATTCCACGACAGAGACGCAGGGTGGTCTGTTACAAAAGGCGATTACTTCGTGATTAACTGCGAGGTAATTGAATGTAATAATGGGGACCACATTTTCCAACTTGTCGATAAAGGTAGTAACACTATCTTAGCAACTATCAAACTTCCAACCACTGCTTAGCCACCAATAAATGACATCTCGACCTTTTCGCTAGAAGGCTTCCCTCTGGTTTCTGAGTAGGCATCATCCCTCTTTGACCAAATATTACGCACTGCATCAGCGATTTGGCTCTTATTTGCACCCATTCTTAGCATCGATTTCAAATCGTTACCCTTTGATGCAAATAGGCAGGTGTAGAGGGAGCCGTCTGCGCTAATTCGCGCTCTGTTACAATTTCCGCAGAATGGTTTTGAAACGCTCTCAATGAATCCAATTTCCTGAGTGCCACGTTTGTATCGATTAGCAACCTCTCCGATGTGATTTGGCTCAATAGGTGCCAGATTTTCAAGCATGCTGCGCATCATTTCACCAGTGATTACTTCACCATTATTCCATGAGTTTGTTTCACCAACGTCCATGAATTCGATGTATCTTACAATTACATCTGTACCAACAAATCTCTCTGCTATCTTTTCGACAGAATGTTCATTGTATCCCGCTCTAATTACAGCATTTACTTTGACTTTTAGTCCAGCTAGCCTTGCTGCTTCTATACCTCGTAAGACTGTTTCTGGCCTTTCCTTTGTGTCACCCATTGCTTGGAAGGTTTCGACATCTAGTGCATCAAGCGAAACTGTGACTCTATCGAGTCCTGACTCCGCAAGATTCTTTGCGAATTTTTCAAGGAGTATCCCATTTGTTGTCATGGCCAAGTCAAGCTCTTTCGGAAGCATCTTAATGAAATCACAAACATCTCTTCGCAAGAGAGGCTCGCCCCCTGTAAGCCTGATTTTTTGCAAACCCAGAGGCACAAGTGATTCAACGACAAATGATAACTCTTCATATGATAGAATTTCCTCTTTTGAGAGGAATTCATGTGCATCAAAGTGCTCTCTGGGCATACAATACCTGCATCTCATGTTGCATTTATCCGTCAAAGAAATTCGCAGGTCACGTAGAGGCCTATTCAGCGCATCGGTGACCATGTATCGTCTGAAACGAATGATGCACTTCAACATGCGCATTGGATGACTTCATGACTGAGTCCACTCTGGCGGTATCATGGGAGACAATAGAGTCGATGTCTCTCGAGATCCAAGTCATCACAATTTGGTTCTAGAAATAAATCCAAGTAAGCTCTCTGGTACCCTAAAGCTACCTCCATCCAAAAGCCATTGTATGCGATGGCTAACGCTTGCAAGTATGGATAATACACCTACAAGAATCTCGATGTGGGAAATTGGAGAAGATGTCCAAGCTCTAATTGATTGTCTCCTAGAACTAGGCATTGAATGGGATGGTGAATTTGTGAAGGGTGGCGAATTATGCCAACCATCCTCAAAACTTGACTGCAAAAATAGTGGAACTGCTCTAAGGTTTTTGATAGGACAAGCAGCAACATGTGATTTCAAGATAGTCCTTGATGGAGACTCTAGCCTACGAGCAAGGAGTTCCTTACATCTGACAAAATCACTTGGTATCGAATTCAATTCAAAGGGCGATGATTTTGAATATCCTATGGAGATTACAGGACCATTTAATCTCAAATCAGTTGAGATTGATGTTTCAAAAACCTCACAATTTCATTCATCAGTTCTGCTGATGGCTCCTAGGACAGACGGCTTTTCAATTACTACAAAAGGGGATCCAGTATCTCGTAAACATTCAGATTTGACATGGAATTTGTGTAAAAGTACTGGTGCGGAAATTCCAGGTCAACCATGGAATGTTTCATGTCCGGATGTGACAATACCACCCGATGCCTCTATGATGGCATTCGCCAAACTAGCAAACCTCAATGTTGAAAATGCTCCAGATAGCTCAGATTTGATAGGGCATTTTTTGGACAGCACCGACTTGAGGGACTCAAACGACCTTATCTCGCCTATGGCAGCATGGCTTGCATTGGGTGAAGGCGGTACAATAACTGGTGCAAAACACGCAGTTTACAAAGAATCAGATCGAATTACTAGGACCGCAGATTTACTTTCTCAATTCTCGATTAAATCTACAATAAATTCTGATGGGTTACACATTCCAGGTGGTCAAGAACCAAAGAAACCAGATGGAATTGTAGAGACGTATGGCGATCACAGGATTCAGATGACCGCTATTTTGTTGGCATCTATCTGCGGCGGATTGGTTCAAGGGTCGGATTTGCATAATGTTGCTTGGCCTTCATATCTCAATCAGTTGATTGATTGTGGTTTGGATGTTATCGTTCATCCATGACGTCCGAAGTGATGGTCTAGCGCATTTAGCGGGATTCTCATCGCAGTAGGTCTACCGTGTACGCAAGCCCATGGATTTGGGATCCTACGCATGTCATCCAACAACCTTCTCATTTGCGATAAATTCAGTTTTTGATTTGCCTTTACAGCACCTCTGCAAGCGTTTAGGAATGCGAGATGATCTTTGCGTGCTTCGATTGTTTCTATCGGAGCACCATCCTCTGTCATATCGAGAAGTATGTCATGGATGAAAGGCTCTAATTCACTCGCTGAAAGAAGTGCGGGAGCGCTAGTTATGCTGTATCCTGCTGCTTTCCTCTGAATCACGAACCCAATATCTGTTAGATCTTCGATTCTTGCTTCAAGTCTTGCTACTTGTCTTGCGTCTAACTCTAAGGGTACAGGTGTGATTCTTTCTTGGGCCTTCCAAAGTGATTCATCATACCTCAATCTTTCAAATCGTACTCTTTCATGTAATGCGTGCTGATCGATTAGAAGTAACTCTTCTCCAGCTTGTACGAGTATGTAAGAATCAGCGAATTGAGCCAGTGGCTCCATCTCTGGTAAATCGTTGATAACAGGTCCAAGAGGCTCAGTCTTGTCGATATCTTCTGCATCAATTCCAGCATGGCGATGTAAATTTCTTTCTCCAAGGGATAATGCAGGAGATATTGGTCTGATACCAGTGATGGTCTTTTGCGATGATTCAGGTTGAGAAATTGGTCTTGGTTTTTCCTTCTTTTTGATTTCAATTGGCTTTTCACCAGTCAAAGAGATTTGAGCAGACTGTGCCCATGCTGGTTTCTGAACAACTCTATTTTCCTCTGCATCAGGTGATAGAGAAGTAATTCCAGTAATTCCGCCACTGGATTCTGGTTCAGTGGGCGTGGATTCTAGGGTGTATGCGATAGAACGTTCCAATCTTTCGAGAACTCGCCAAGAATTCTTCAATCGGACCTCCCTTTTTGTTGGATGCACGTTTACATCCACTTCACCTCTTGGCAGTTCCAACATTAGGACTGCAACTGGATGCCTGCCCTGCATTAGCCTTGTTTTATACCCTCTGCGAATTGATTGTAGGAAAGGTTGGGCTGCAACAGGCCTTCCGTTGATCAATATGTGAATATCATCTCCTTTACCCCTTGTAATATCAGGAGTAGAGATCCAACCAGTCCAGCTTTCATTTCCTGGGGCATCTGAGTCTGTTGGAGGAGATGAAATTGGAATCATTTTCCCTGCTTGCCTACCGAGAACATCATACAACCTGTCTTCTATATCCTCAACTGCGGGGACTTCTAAAATCGTCTTTTCATCACTAATTAATCTGAATCCCACTTCAGGGTGGCTTATTGCATGAGATACTACAACGTCTACAACTCTGCTTGTTTCGGTTGCTGGCCTTCTCTGGAAAGCTAGTCTTGCCGGTTGTTTGGCAAAAATGTTTGAGACTTCGATTACCGTTCCTTCCGCTATACCAACTGGCATGATTGATGATTTGTCGCCATTATCCATAACTATCTGGCGACCCTCTGTATTCACAGGCCTGCTAGATATTGTTAGTTTACTAACCATGCCGATGCTTGCAAGTGCTTCTCCTCTGAAGCCTAATGTTCCTATCTCTGCAAGGTCACTCTCCTTGGACAACTTACTAGTCGCGTGTCTGTCCAGCGATAGGGGTAAATCATCTTCATGAATTCCAGACCCGTTATCAGATATGCGGATTAAATCAAATCCGCCTCTTTCAACCTCGATTGTAATGTTATTCGATCCTGCGTCAATCGAATTTTCAACTAACTCTTTCACGACTTGGGCAGGTCTTTCTACAACCTCTCCAGCAGCGATGTGCCCAATCGTCCTGTCATCTAGTTGCTTGATTCTAGAAGGATTACTCATATGTTACCCTCCAGAATTTTTTGTAATTCATATATTGTTTCGTGGGCTTGTCTGGGGCTCAAAGAATCTGGGTCAATCTTTGACAATGCTTTCTTGACCTCTTCTGCAATTGGATCTTTCTCAATTCTCACTTGTGGTTGGCCAACGAAACCAAGGAGTGATGATTGTCCAGCACTGCGAGCAGTGGGAGCGCCTTTTTCTCCAGCCTTTGCACCATGAGCTTGGCGCTCGAGGAATCCTAGCAAATCATTTGACCGCTCAACTACATGTCTAGGTAAGCCTGCCAAAGCAGCAACCTGAACACCGTATGAATCGTCACAAGGTCCGTCTGCAACTGTATGTAAGAATTTCAATTCCCCATCTGATTCAGCGACTTGGACATGAACATTTACTAGGCCGGGTGCTTCTCCTTCTAAACCGATCAATTGATGGTAATGGGTTGCAAACAATGTCCTTCCATGGATTCTGTTGCAGATATCTTCCGTCACCGACCAAGCGATTGATAGTCCATCGAATGTCGATGTACCTCTTCCTATTTCGTCAAGTAAAATCAGAGATTTATCTGTCGCTCTCTTTAGAATGTGAGCAACCTCCATCATTTCCATCATGAATGTAGAACGTCCTCTTCTGATGTCATCTGACGCTCCAACTCTCGTGAAAATTCTGTCGACTAAGCCAATTTGGGCGCTATCTGCAGGAACAAAAGATCCGGCCTGAGCAAGGACTGACAATAAAGCAGCACATCTCAAATGAGTAGATTTACCACCCATATTTGGACCAGTTATCAGTAGGAATTTCCGCTTTTTATCCAGTCTGATGTCATTGGGAACAAAACCAGTCTGTGCCTCAAGAACGGGGTGTCGTAACCCTTTTGCGATTAGTCTAGAATCATCATAGATCACAGGTCTAGTCCATGAACGGTTTCGTGCAACCTCAGCAAAGCATTGGAGTGTGTCTATTTGCGCTACACAGGAACTAATCATTCCTAAAATGCGTGATTTTTCTTTGCATCTACCTCTCAAATCTTTGAACATGTTGTATTCTATATCATTAGCTTTTGTCGCTGCAGTAACTAACTTGTCCTCCCACTCAATCAATTCATCCGTAACATATCTATTTCCATTGGTCATCTGCTGTCTTCTATTCCAATCATCTGGGACTTTGCCAAGATGTGTTTTTGTTACTTCGATATACCAGCCGATTTGTCTGTTGTGTCTTACTTTTAGAGACGGGATTTCAAGCCTAGCCCTTTCCTTGATTTCTAGGTCTTTGAACCACTTATGGCCCAGAGCAGCAGCCTCTCTCAACTCGTCTAATTTCTTATCAATGCCCTCCCTGATTATCCCCCCATCTCTCATTGAGAGAGGTTGTTCATCATTCAGGTTCGCTTGAATATCAATCCTCATTGTTTCCAAAACATCTAGGTCATTGGATAATTTGTTTAGAAGCGAGTCATCAACCTCGCCACATATCGCCTTCAATCTTGGCATCCTTTCAAGAGCGAGACCAATTGCCATGAGGTCACGACCTGCTGAACGATTGTAGGATAACTGTGTGGCCAACCTTTCCATATCTCTGAGTCCTTTGAGACATTCTCTCAATTCATCCAATCTTCTAGATGACCTAGCGATTGAAGCAACAGCGTCTTGTCTCTCTTCAATCGCTTCTTTTTGTGCAAGAGGTCTCAAAACCCACTGCTTCAATGTCCTTCTTCCCATTGAAGTACGACACTTATCTATCGCACCGAGAAGAGAGCCTTCCTTTTCTCCAGATAGGGTTTGAGTTAACTCTAGGTTTCTAAGTGTAGTTTGGTCGAGGATCATGTTTCCATCAGGCCGCATAATTTCGACTTCTTTGAAATCGATTGAATCAACAATATGCATGGCTGCTAGGTAATCTGCTGCAAGTCCAGCAGCCTCCATCGCAAGTGGCGACTCTCCAAGGTCGATGTGTCCCAAATCCGCAACTTCCAAGATACTTTTGAGAGCATCTTGCCCTTTCCGGTTTGAGGAAGAATATTGTGAAAGTGTCACACCATCCAGTTGAGAGATCACAGCTCTGAGGTTCTCTTTTTCAGCATCTCTGGGTGAAAAAATCAGTTCTTTTGGATTACTGCGCAATAAATCATCAAGCAGTCTTGACCATCTATCATCTCCATGGTGTTCGATAGTCCATACATGACCTGTCGATGCATCAAGTGTCGCTAATCCCAACCCATCTCCTTTTATGGAAATAGCAGCTAAACCTGCTACGTCGTCTGTACCGATCAGACTTTCCTCGTATAGGGAGCCAGGTGTGTAGACCCTTGTAACAACTCTTTCCAATAGTTTAGCGCCTTCTCTGAGTTCTTCTTCTTGCTCTGCTACACATACTTTGTAACCTGCTTGCAGCATAACTCTAAGATTATCCTCAAGAGCGTGCCAAGGAAATCCAGCCATTGGAATTGGGTCTGCAGCCTTCTTATCCCTACTTGTCAGCGCAAGTCCAAGGACTTCAGACGCTACAACCGCATCGTCGTGAAATTGTTCATAGAAATCGCCCATGCGGAAGAAGAGTACTGAGTCTGAGTGTTCAGATTTGATGTCCATATATTGGTCCATCATTCCTCTTTTCGCCATCAGTACACACCCATCGCTTGCGCTAGGCTTGGACCACAATTGAGGGGGTTCGTAAATACTGCCCTTGATTTATATTGTACACAACGATTGATTGAGGAAAAATCAGAAAACTTCTCCTTTACGTATAGCATCAGTAATATTCCAGCCCATAATGGATAAAATTAGCAAAGAAACGAGAATGAACCCTAAGTCTAATATTCCTCTAAGGCTAGTTATTGAACTCCTGGCATTACTGTCTATAGAGAAAGCAGAAACTTCGTCACTGTAATCTGAACCATGGACCGAAATCATACCATCCTCATCACATGTTGCATATGCTGGAGTTATATCCAATGGCTCAGGCAACTTTTCGAGAGTGATTTCATCTCCGGAAACAATTGCAACAGTTTTTGAGCCAATGTCTCCGAATAGCCAAACATTCCCGTTATTGTCATTAGTTGCAACTTGGCTTGAGATCCCAATTCCTTCTACACCCGTTTCCGAGATTCGGTAAGAATCAGAGGTGCCGGTTGCCAAATAACCATCTCTAATCTCAAACAACCCATGGATTGAACCTTCTCCGCCTATGTGAACAACTTCGATCGCAGGAGCAGCTATGCCATCCCAAGTTGCCTCAATAATCAACTCATATTTTGGTGGAGATGCCGGATTTGAACCTAGCCAATTGGGAGGTGCTTGCCAAGAGCCACCAATTAACCATCCTTCTTCGGTTGGAATGATTGTTTCCAAATACATAGTTTCGTCAAATTCGCTAACCAATGGTTGTGGGTTTGAATCGCCATACCACATTGCGGCAAGGGAGTCACTGGTCCCATCTTGGACAATTAGCAGTAATGCTAGGCCGTTACCAGAGATTTGTGATGCTGTAAGATTGTCTCCAATACTGAATTGACACCATTCAGTATCGCAATCCGGGCCACCATCTCCGATGTAAGCTACCATTCCTTCTGTTCCGAGGCAGGCAAAGGTCAAATCTTCATACTCTTCAAGACAAGTTGCGTATTGTGCTAGGTTTTCTTGACCCTTGTAATTGATTACAATCCCGTCTTCGCTTTGATACAGAACAGAATCTTCGGTTGAGTCCACTACTAGTCCACTGACTCCCAGTGAACTGCCTTCTTGGACCCCAGATAAATCGCTTGACCAATCGATTAATATTGAGCCCAAGATTATGATTATACTGAACGCTGCGAAAGAAAGCCACTGATGTTCAGATTCTTCTTCGAGGAGCCTGCGCCAGCCTGACATCGTGTAACGCTAAACGTAGTCCAAACATGACCTTTACCCTTGCTGTTGGCAAAAATATGCAATCGGTATGGTCATAAAGGGACGGTGGGTCGCAAACTCGCCCGGAGGTATCAAGCATGGCACGCAAGCCCGCAAAGATGTATCGCAGACTGAAAGGTCCAGCATATACTCGACGCAAGTATATCGGTGGTGTTCCAAACAACAGAATCATGCAGTTCCATGTCGGGAACCGACGTGCTGCTGAGACAGGTCAGTTCCTCATGGAGCTTAATCTCATTGCTGATGAGTCCTGTCAAATCAGGCACACAGCTCTTGAAGCAGCACGTGTTATTTCCAACTCAACAATAAGAAAGGTTGCTGGTGCACAAAACTATGCTTTGAGAATCCACACTTATCCTCATCACGTTTTGAGAGAGAACAAGCAAGCTACTGGAGCAGGTGCTGACCGTGTATCTCAGGGAATGAGGTGTGCGTTTGGAAAGAATGTCGGAACAGCGGCCAGGGTAAAGCGAGGTCAAAGAATCATCTCTCTAAAGTTCACTCCAGAACACTACCTTGTTGCTAAAGACGCTCTACGGAAAGCCAGTATGAAGTTTCCAACTCCATGCACAACAAAGCTGATCACTGGACACGAACACGTCAAGGGACTAGTTTGATTTAACGACCCTCGGTCGGGATTGTTTTCGCCTCCAATGGGCGATTTGGGCAATATTCAACCGGCTGATTGATGAACATAACATTCAACCAGAGAACTAGGCGGGATTATTTTGCGAGTAGCAGTTCTAAAGGAAGACAATTGTCAACCAAAGAAGTGCATGGATGAATGTATGACATTTTGCCCACCTGTAAGGAATGGGCAAGAATGTGTTGTCATGGATGAATCTATAGGAAAGCCGCACATTTCAGAATCACTTTGTATCGGCTGTGGAATTTGCGTCAATAAGTGCCCACATGACGCATTAATAATAACTCAATTACCTGCTGAGTTGGAAAGTGATATGATACACAGGTACTCATTGAACGGATTCAGACTCTTCAGATTACCGACCCCATCTAAGGAATCAGTTGTTGGTATACTTGGTCCCAATGGTATGGGTAAGTCTACAGCTTTCAATATACTAAGTGGTTCAATAATTCCGAATCTTGGTGATTTTGAGGCTGATGAAGTCTGGTGGGAAGATGTGATTTCGAGTTTACCGAGAGGAGAATTGAGAGATTTCTTGGTGGATGTTAGCGAATCCGATGTCACAGTTGCGCTAAAGCCACAATATGTTGATCATATACCAAAGGCAGTCAAAGGCAAAGTTGGACAACTACTCTCATCTGTCGATGAGAGGGGTGTCTATGATGAGATGATTCTAAAACTCGGAATAGACCACCTTTTGGAGAGGAATCTTGACCAATTATCGGGAGGAGAACTTCAACGAGTAGCAATATGTGCAACGCTGCTTAAGCAAGCAGATGTTTACTTCTTTGACGAACCATCTTCATATCTCGACATACATGAGAGAATGAGAATTGTGAAAATCATTCAGGAACTTTCTGAAAGTTCTCGAGTTATTGTAATCGAACACGATTTAGCAGTTTTAGATGTTCTAGCAGACCTTGTCCATATTGTGTATGGAAAGAAAGGTGCGTTTGGAATATTCACGCCAGCTCGCTCGACCAGACAGGCAATCAACGCTTACCTCGACGGGTTTTTGGTAGAGCAGAACGTTAGAATTAGGGATAAGCCGATTAAATTCCAAACTCACACAGACAGGTCTAATGAATTAGGAAACCCGGTTGTGGAATGGGGCGATATCGAAAAGTCATTAGGAAATTTCAATCTAAAAACCGGACAAGGAAAAGTCCACCAAGCCGAGGTTGTTGGCGTGGTTGGACCAAACGGAACGGGCAAATCCACTATGATCAAAATTTTAGCCGGTGAGCACGAATACGATGAAGGGTGGGTAACTGCAGATGCATCAATCTCATACAAGCCTCAACACATTGACACCGATATGGATTGCACAGTACAAACATGGCTAGATGCGGAGGTGGGTCCAAAATGGAGAAGTGGCGAGTACAACGTTAACGTAATTCGTGCTCTTGGAGTAGACGAGTTACTTGCTAAGCAAGTAAACAATTTGTCTGGTGGAGAAGCTCAAGCCGTGGCAATTTCGATTTGTCTAGGCAGAGAAGCAGACTTGTATCTACTCGACGAACCTAGTGCACACCTAGATGCTAATGCAAGAATGGAAGCCGCAAAGGCTATCCGCAGAACTATGGAGTCAAATGAAAAAGCAGCATTCGTAATCGACCACGATGTATACTTCATCGATATCGTCTCAGATTCACTGCTAGTTTTCGAAGGAGAAGGTGGAAAACACGGTATGGCAGAAGGTCCATTCCAACTTAGAGCTGGAATGAACAGGTTCCTCGGTGGTGTAGACGTTACTTTCCGCCGAGACCATGATTCAAAGCGGCCAAGAATAAACAAACAGGCCAGCAGAAAGGATAGAGAGCAGCGTGCTAAAGGCGATTACTATTCATTCGATTCTTGAGGTGTTGTAAAAATGCCAGCCCAGGTGCCTCCAGAAGCCCAATCGATAGGTAGGGCGAGAGGCAGACTTTCGGCATCATCCCTCACAACTTTTCAAAGGTGTGAAAAGCAGTGGTTTCTGAATTACAGAATTGGTTTGCGAGGGCCCTTAACACCTCATCAGATAATGGGTATTGAAGTCGAGGATTCATTTTGCTCAATACTTATGAAAAGAGCCCCAGTTGTTAATTCTATAGAGGAATTGAAAAGTTGGGTTGAGAGTTTTATCGAAGACCACGCCAAAGAGGCATTAGAGAGGGGAAGGTCAGTATTCGAGGAAGCAATGTGGTCCAAAGGAGACTTCGATGAATCGTTTGATTTGGACTTGATATCCCAAATGTTGCAAAACGGTATTTCTCTGCAATTAGAGGAAGTGAAAGCTTGCTATGAGGCAGGTGGAGGTGTTTATGAATTCGACATACCAGCTCCTTGTTGGGAGTCGCCTCCCCATTTTACTCAACCAGAAAAAGCAAACAGTATGATTTCTTGGAATGACGATCCTCATGAATTCAACGAAGAAATAACTTGGCAAGATGCCTGGGAAATCGCTCGTCCTTGGGTGAAGGACCCAAGAAATCCAGAGCCACAAAGAATGTACCACCCAGACAAATGGGCTGCTGGTGAGTGTGACTTAGTACTAAGATGGGATGGTAGAACTCGTATAGTTGACATAAAAATGGGTGATGGTGCTGGTAAATTTGCTACATCGCTTTCAGGTCAATTGAATTTCTATGCTTGGCTCTGGAATGAAACCCATGACACTAAATGCGATGGACTAGAAGGTTGGTATCTCACTAACGGATTGAGGAAAATTATCGAAGTTAACCCAATGACAACCAGTGAATACAGAAGTATCCATGATAGAATGAAAGGATGGAATACGGACAATCAATTCCCTTTAGATTCACCATGTGATGGTGAGGCAGGGGGATGTTTTTGGTGTTCAATTTCAGAGGTAGAATTTTCTGCTCCAAAAATCACCATGCCTTGTGAGCCATTATCTGCGATCCCATCAAGAGTGAACGTAAAGGGTAAGCTACAGGGTGCTTGGGGTCCACTGCCGAATCATTACGGTGAACCAGTTTTGGGGGCTATGATCAAAGCAGGAGACAAGATGGTAACTCTTGAAGAAAGCCAACCAAATTCATACCCTGCTATGCACGATTCACCGCAAGACGATGTAATCATAGTTGGAGCACTTCCTGGTGTTTGGAGAGGTCAGCCAAGGTTGTATCTAGACGAGTCCTCCGAAATCAAGATAGAATCTGAACTTGAACTTACAAGAATGGGTATGCTGAGAACAAAAGCAAATGTCCAAGGGACTGTATTATCTTGTTCGAAAAGAGACGGAAAAAGAAGTGATGGAAGGCCATGGTCGATGCTTTCATTCCATCTTTGGGACGGAGAAAGGGTTGCAGAGGTCGTGGCTTTTGGTTCTGCAATAAACGGTACGCTTCTATCTATTAGTCCCGGTTGTGAGGTAAAGATTACTTCAGCTGAGCTAGGTTGGAGAGAAGGACTAGTTCAACTTAGAATTGATTCCAGAACAACTAGAATCGAAATCAAGTCGAAGGCTTGAATAAACTCCATTTACGGCTTAGTCAATCATGCCGGTGAGAAGTGCAGACCCCGAGACTGACGAAGTCGGTCGATTCAACAGACTATCTGCTTCTCAAGCCAATACATGGGAAGACTGCCCAAGGCTTTGGTACTATCAGAATAAAATGCGATTAAAATTCCCTCAAACCCCTCCGTTATTTCTTGGTAGGGCCGTAGAGGAATGCGTTTGCAGGGTCCTTATGGAATCTCCCGGCCTTGTTTTCCCGAATGCTCCTCTTGATGTGATGAAAAACGGTGCCGACAATTTACTTCCTCTTTTTGATGATGAGTTACCCAATGATTTCCTTGACTGGTGTGAGTCTAGAGTAAACATACACTGGCCGAAAATTAGAGATGAGATGCACGATGAATGGTCCAAAGATGCTCGTAAATCAGGTAATTGGCATGATTTTGACATGGATGTTTACAGAGATATGTGTGTAACAGCATTGAAAATGCACATGGATGAGGTATTGGATTGTAAGAATACAATTTCACAACCAGAATTATCTGAATGGCGTGAAGGGAAGAAATTTGCAATTCCCGCTCCTGACGGTCGTGAAAAAGAGGGAAACCACCCACTAGCAAGAACTGGAGAATGTAGACTTGTTGAGGCTTGGGAAATTGCGAGACCTTGGTTTGTTGACCCAGATGCACCACAGTTCTCACTAAATGCCGTTCATCCTGAGCACTGGTTCCAAGGAGAATATGACCTAGTTTACCGTCATGGTGGACGAATTAGAATTATGGATCTAAAAGCAAGTAGAGGCGGAGGAGACAGAAGTGGAAACTATGTCGAACAGCTTCGCATCTATGCTATGCTTTGGTCAATAACACATGAAGGTCAGATTCCCGATGCACTCGAAGTTTGGTATTTAGGAGTAGGAGTAAGAAAAGAAGTCTCTGTACCAAACGCGGAGGAAATAGATGTCCTTGAACAGAAACTAAACGATCTCTGGCATGAAATCAAGGGTTCAGAAGTTACAATCGAAGATTGCCCACCAATCCCAAGAGCCCTCAGAGGCTTTGGTGAAGGCGGTGTAAAAACCGAAGACCCAGATGAGTCTAGATGTGCTACCTGTGATTGGTTTGCACTATGTCCAAACGGTACAGGTGATGATGACCTTCCAAGTGGAGGTGTCCATCAACCACCTGGTGACATAAAGGAGTATGATTTGACTGCCTTTTCAGATTTAGTGCCGAGAGTCAGCATCTTTGCTGAAGTATTTAGTGTGACTAATGTACCAGATAAAGCACCAAATATCACTATAGAAAAAGATGGAGGTTTTGCCTTTGTCAGAATTATTGCGGAAGAAAGTGAAGGGATGCTTACTTATTCTGAAAATATTCAGAAAGGCGATACTGTGAGGCTTGTTGACGTTGTACCCTCAACAAATTGGAAAGGTGAATTACAGTTGAAAGTAGATCCATATGCTAGGGTTGAAAAAGCAGAATCCAGTGAAGAAGGAGATATTGGTTTGTTCGATTTTAGAGCTCGCTGGAACATAGTAGGCAGAGTTGCATATACCACATTCAAGTCGGGTATTGGCAAAAACGGTAAGCCATGGGCTCGTAAAGGATTAGTATTACTAGATGAAACAAGCAGAGTAACGGTAGAAGGTTGGGATAATTCTTGGCCAAGTATCTACAATACTTTGCAGCAAGGCGATGAGGTTGCAATTCTCAACGTCTCGCTTGACGCATGGGCAATAGACGTGAAGGCGAACCTAGAGAAAGGTAGCACAATACACGTAATTTCTAGATCAGACGATTAATATCAATAATCCGGAGTTTTCTTTAATAAATCGTATAATTACATTTGAGATGTGAGAGGAGGTAATCTAATCTTCACAACACCAGATGAAATTGTATCTGGTAGTCAAGTGGTTGAAGATAATTTGACTACCAGTCGATATGGTAGAAAAATCAAATTTTGGGTTATTTTGCTGATAATATTCATCGCTATCTCTGCGTTTACAAATATGCTTGCAACTGGTAATAAACCAACTGCTGAAGAGCAGCTAGTATGCGTTTCCCTAGGCTATGATTACTATGAGCCCGGAAACTGGGATTGCGAGGAAATTAGAGAAGATTATGATGCCTACATAGTACAAATATTGATTAGCAATTTGGCATTTTTCCCAATAGGAATTTCTCTGATGGCAATTTTTGTAAATTTGCGGCGTAAAATGAAAGAAAAGTAAACCCAAAGCAGGTCCTTACTTTCGGAATACATCTTTGATTAGTAAGCGCCGAGAGGGAGATTTGAACTCCCGCGTCCAAGGGACAGTGGATTTCGAATCCACCGCAATACCGGGCTATGCGATCTC
>MDSZ01232370.1_pt1 | contig 15203 bp, 14 predicted proteins | sample 811201 | NCBI WGS metagenome assembly MDSZ01 (sample SAMN05326647, study PRJNA326480) | marine metagenome | isolation source: seawater | place: Indian Ocean: North | collected 2010
GGAGTACGACAAGCAAGCTGCTAAAGGTATGTCTGGAATAGGTTTACTTGCAGCAAGATCTGGAAACTTAGGTGGTGGAAGAGAAGGCGTTATGAGATCCGAGTATCAAACTCAATCAGATTTAAACAGAGCAATGTTAAATGCTCAATTATTACAACAAGGTTTTGGTCAAGCACAAAAAGCAGCTCAAACTGCATATGGTCAACAGATGCAATTGGCTGGTACTGTACCAGGATTGTATGGCCAAGATATCGCTAGATTAGGATCAGCGGGCGCGATCCAACAAGCGCAAACACAAGCTACTTTAGATGCACAAAGAGAAGCAAATAGAATGGCAGCTTACGAACCTTATGAACGACTAGGATATATGGGAGCAGGACTTGGAAATATTCTAGGAGGAATGGGTGGCCAATATCAAACAACAATAAGACCTGACCCGACACCGTTGCAGAGTGCGTTAGGTATCTTATCAACGGGTATCGGAGTATACGATAAATTTAGATAATGAATAGAGTATTTCACAGACCTATGTTTAGAAAAGGCGGTGACGTCGAAGGTGGTATTACATCTGGATTAAGACCGGGATACAAAAGAGGAAGAGTCGTAGAACCTGGTGGTTATTCTGGAGACCGAGATCCTTATAAATTAATGGAAGGTTATCCTAAATTTAGAGATGAATATATAAAGCAAGTAGGAGAGTTTCCTGAGAGTCAAGCACGTTCTGATTTTTTAATTAACTTTGGTTTAGATTTAGCATCTAGATCTCCTTCAGGAAATATAATTACAACAGCAGCAGAGTCAGCTAAAAAACCTTTTGAAAGATTTCAACAACAAACAGCTTATGACAAAGCAGGTAAGAGAGAAGAGGAAAGAGATTTAATTAAATCATTTATAGATGCAAGAGCTACTGCTCTTAGTGAATCCGATCAAAGCATGTTTAGTGCTGAACAAAAATCAGCTGCTATAGGAAGTTACACTGATGAATTATTTAAATTAAGCGATGACCTTGCTGCAGGGACAATAACTCAAGAAGACTATGATAGAAAAAGAATAAGAATATGGAATAAAATGCAACCTTACGTAAAAGATAATCCTGAAATTGCAGCTTTATGGAAAGTGGAAGGTTATGCAGAAGATGCATATAATGAATTTAAAAAAGCACTTTTAAATGAAGATGGTTTAGGAGGAAGCCCTTATCTTGATGCAAATGGTAAACCTGTGGTCGAAGATGGTGAACAAATTACCATAGCAGAATGGTTTAGTAGACCAGAAAATTTACCTGAATTAAGAAGAAAAGCAACTGATATGTATTTAAAAGAAGCTCAGGAGAGAAGAATAGGTATGGTTACAGGAGAATATAAAGCTGAGGGTGGCAGAGCTGGTTACCAACAAGGAAGTTTAGTAGAACAGATGGACGTAGATGTCATGACACCTAAAGGTGAGATGGCTATGCAAGAAACAGTTGAAGAAGGAGTGATGCCTGATCAACTTTCATATGAAGAATTAAGATCAAGATTACCGGTAGAAATTACAGATGACATTGTAAGATTATTAGTGAGTAGTGCTTCTGCTCTAGGAGATTTTGCACAGATTCAAACACAACAAGACGTTGATAATTTTAACGCTAAATACGGAGTCAACTTAGTCCTACCATCGGAGGCGTAACATGGCCGAAGACAAAAGAACTCTTTGGAGTGATATAAAATTAAACATTTTAGATAAAGGTTTAAAAGGTGAAGTAGGTGGAGACACTAGAGGCTACGGTAAAAAAGAAATAAAAAAAGATTTAAGATCTCAAGAATTTCCTTTTTATACTAGACCTAAAAAGAAAAAGAAAGCAGACATAGAAAACTATAGTGATTTTACTAAAATGCTTTTAGCAACGGAAGAAAAAATTTTCCCAGCGAAAAAGAAACCTACTAAATATACTAAAGAAGGATTGTTTGATGCAATGTCTGTATTAGGTTTGGTCGATCCTTTTGGAGTATCTCAAGCATATACTCTTGACAAACTTACTAAACAAAAAGCAGATAAAAAATTTCAAAGAAGAAAAAAATACGTAGAAGGTTATACTGACATTGCTACTCAGTTAATGAAAGGAACTGGAAACTTTATTCAGTCAGCTAGTGAATGGGTTTTAACTCCTATTGACTATGTATTTACTACAGACTTCCAAGATAAATTTAATGACTACATGGACAAAAGTTTATCGTTTGCAGCTGATGAACCTGAAACATTTATGGGAGATATTTCTAAATTAATTGGAGAATATGCTGTTCCCCTTTCGGTTGCCACTAAAATTAGAAATGGGGCAATGCAATGGAAAAAATTAAAACAACTTCAAGAATATAATAAAACTCATAAAGGATCTAAGATTGCAACAAGAATGGGAGAAGGTGCATTCATCTTAGGTTTTGCTGATGCATTTGTTGGAAGTGGTGGACGTCCTGATATGGAAAGAGGTTTACCATGGGGTACTTTAATAGGTAAGCCAGGTACAGGAAGAATTAATAAACCAATTGATACTAAAGGTTTAACTGGAAAAGAATTAGCTAAAGCAACTTTAATTAATAAAGTTAGATTTGCTAGAGAAGGAGCTATGATTGGTGGTGGCTTTCCTTTAGTTGGAAAAGCTGCTCAACTAACAACTAAGTGGGGCGTGAAACCTGTAGTTAAAACAGGAGTAGGATTAACTCTTAAAGGAATAGGAGGAACTTTTAATACAGCTTCAGCTATTTTAGCAAGAATTCCAGGGCAACCAGCTGTTGCTAGAGCTACACGAGATTGGACAGGAGCAGTTTTAGAAAAAGCAGTTGTGCCTACCTTAACTGCCAACTTAAGAATGCCTACGATGAAAAATAAATCTTTGATTAGACAGCTTCCTCCATTTGATGAATGGAAATTAATACCAGAGACAACACCGGATAAAGGATTAAAAAGACTTAGAAAGTTTCAAGATTTTTTAAGTTATTTTTCTTCTTTTGGTAAATATAATGAAGCTTTAGGAACAATCGATGAAGCAGCAAAATTAACAATTAGATCTAAAGGTAAAAGATTATTTAAAGTATTAGATGATATTAATAATTCAGCTTACAAATTAGCTCAAGGGTTTGAAAGAAGATACAATACTAATAAAACTTCTCCTGTTGGAGAAAAATATTTTGCCGATCAAGTATTAGAATATTTAAAAGGTCAATTAAAGGGTGGGCTAAATGCTCTTCCTAAAGAATTAAGATTAGCTGCTAAAGATTTAGATGAACAATTAACAATGTTAAGAAAACTTTATGCAGATGCTTTACCTAACTCTACAAAATTTAAAGAATACAAAATAATGTTATTAAATGATCTTAATAAATATTTAAGATCATCTTTTGGAACTTTTAGCAATCCTTTATATTTAGTGAATCCTAGAGATAAAATTAATGCTACAACTTGGATTGTAAAAAATGTAGTAAAAAGAAATAAAGATTACAAACAAGAAGCTCGAAAAGCTTTTCCAAATGTCACAAGAGACAGAGCATATACATTATATGGTAGACGTATTATGGAAAACATTCTTCACACAGGAAGAACAGAAGGATCAGATCCTCTAGCAGCTATGGAAAAAATTGGATTAAAACATTTAAGAAATGATAAATTTAAATTTCTTAAAAAAGGAGAGCTTTTACCGACAGCCATTAAAAAACTTTTAGGTTATCGTCCTGATTTAAAATCTCAAATTGGTAACACTGGAATGGAAATGGTTTCAGAATTAGTTACTAAAAGACAATACGATAAGATGGCTAAGTATTTATTAGATAATAAACTTGCATTTAAAACAGAAGCGGAAGCTATTCCTTACATTGTTGGAGCTAAACAAATTTTTAGAATTCCAAGACTAGGGGTTTTACCAAGTGACATTGTTGGTTTGTATGTATCTCCTGCAACAAAAAGAATGTTGGAAGGAGTGGGAGGACCTTTAGATAAATTAATTGACATTGCAATTTGGAGACATGCTTTACAATTTAAAGTCATGACTCAAATGGGTAAGACAGTTTTCTCTCCTCAAACACAAGTTAGAAACGTAGAAGCATCTGCTTTATTTCCTTTAGTAAATGGTCACATAGGAGGAAGAACAAGTGTAATTGATTCAATGAAAATAGTATGGCGAGATATATTTCCAGCTCCTGGAAAAGTAGATACTAAAAAATTTTATAACGCTATTGAAAAAGAAGTTCGATTAGGAACGATGGACGAAAACGTAATTGCAGCTGAAATTCAAGCAGTTATTAAAGATATTAATAAAGGAGCTATTAATACACTTGATGAATTATTTCAACGTTTTCAAGACACAAACTTTGTTAAAAAAACTAGTAGAGTTTATGCAGGTGGTGATAACATGTGGAAATGGTATGGAAGACACTGGGTTAAATCACAATTAGCTGAAGTATTTCCTAATGCAAAAGCTCTTACTCAATACATGAGATATATGGGACAATATGTTAACGAAGATGATTTATTAACTGGAGCTAAGAAAACATTTGATGATTTACTGGATGATGCTTCCGCATGGGAGATAAGAAACACTTATCCAACTTATAGTAAGGTGCCACAATTTATTAAAGACATTAGAAAAATTCCTTTCTTTGGAAACTTCGTGTCATTCCAAGCTGAAATTTTAAGAACAGGAATGAACATAATGAACTTTGGTTTAAGACAAGCTGCTCATCCTAATCCTAGAATAAGACAAATGGGATTGAATAGATTGATGGGAGCTTCTTTAGGTTTCTATGGTTATGGATATGGTTTATACAAAGGAGCCCTATGGTTAACAGGATCCAGCGAAGAGCAATGGGATGGATATAAAAGATCCTTTGCAGCAGACTGGGATAGAGCATCTAATCTTATGCCTTTAACAGATTGGGATAAAGGAAAAGCAAAAGCTATTAACTTTTCATACTTTAGTCCATACGATGTACTACAAAAACCAATTGAAGCAGCTTTAATGGAAGCTCAAAAACAAAAATTAAATCCTCAAGAGACAGAAGATTATATACTAAGTCAAATGTTTTCAGCCGATGGTCCTATCATGACTCTTATGGAACCATTTATTTCAGAACAAATTGGACTGGAAAAAATGCAAGACGTTATGCCACCAGGTTATTTAATGGGTGGTAGAGGTGGTGTCACTGCTACAGGTTCTCGAATCTACTCAGCGTCTGATAGTCTTAGCGATAAATTTGATAAGTCTTATGCCCATATATGGAAAGGAATTGAACCAGGAGCTTTAACATCTGGGAAAAAAGTTCTTAGAGGATTAACAGGTGATGTTAAAAAAGGAGGACAAGAAGTCTCTCTTAGAGATGAGTTGTTAGCATTGATGGCTGGTATTAGAGTTATAGATATTGATGTTAAAAATTCTTTGTCTTATAAAGCTGGAAGATTTAATCAATTACTAAGAGCAGTGGATGATGCGGAAAAAATATATTCTCCAGAAGATTATATAAATAGAGGACCGTCAGTTATTGTAGGAGAGTTTGAACAAATGCAAGAAGAAGCATTTAAGATTCAACAAGAAATGTATAATATTATTCAGGACGCATTACTGTTAGATCTAGATGAATCAGATATTAAAAAAGTATTAAAAGATGCTCAGATACCTAACAAAAGAATAAGAAAATTAATGAATGGAGAATTTGTTCCAGCTAACTTCTCTAAAACTAGATTTAAAAAGAAAGTTAAACAACTTGAAGAGCAAGCTGCTAAGATGACTAAAGATAATCCAGACATGAAATTTTATTTAGATGAAGACTACGCATTTCCTAAATCTGAATTAAAAGATGTTCAATATGAATGGAAAGGTAAGTCTTTAATTCCAGAAACTAAAGAAGAAAAACCAGGATTAATTAAAAGAGGAATTGAAAAAATATGGCAGAACGTAAGTCCATTTAAAGGATTCGGTGAACCAAAAGAACGAACACAAATACAAACACCGCCATTAGATAAGACACCTATGCCAAAATTAACAACAAATACACAACAAAAAAATCCACAAACTAACTTGACAAGGACAGAACAGGCACTACTATCGCCGAGTGAAAAAATTATTGCGGGGAGAACCTAATGGCAAGGAACGCATTACAAAAAATTGAAGAACATGAAAAGCTTTGCAGAATTATGCAAAAGCAAACTCATGATAAGATACATAAACTTGAACGTCAAATAAATCGTATAGAAAGTATCTTATTAGTATCAACTGGAGCGTTGATTACTGGGATGGGATATGTTATATTTACTTTAATCTTACACTAAAAATCATGCAACTATCAAAACATTTTAAACTTGAAGAGATGACTAAGTCAATGACCGCGACGCGAAAAGGGATAGACAATAGCCCAGGGGCCGGGGACATTAAAAATTTAGAGAACGTGTGCTATGAAATATTAGAACCTGTTCGTGCACACTTTGACAAACCAATAACTATTACATCAGGCTATCGCTCCGAGGCGCTGTGTGAAGCAATCGGCAGCAAAAAAACGTCGCAACATGCTAAGGGCCAGGCGGTTGACTTTGAAATAGGTGGCGTTCCAAATATTAAGACGGCTTACTGGATTCAAAACAACTGTGACTTCGATCAATTGATCCTCGAGTTCTACAAAAAAGATGATCCCGCAGGTGGCTGGGTGCACGTGTCGTACAATGAAAAGGGTGCGAACAGAAAACAAGTTTTAACATATGATGGTAAATCTTACGAAAATGGTTTGCCGGAAATGAAATGGAGCGGCGGAAAAGTCGTAGAATAAAAAATCTATTCCATATCAAAAGAAATAATACGCTTCTTAAAGCTAAGTTTATTAGGCCTAGTGAAATGAGATATTTCTCTAGGAAAAATAACCATATCACCTTCCTTTGCTGGATGGGGATATGAAGAGGCGAAAGAAATTTTATCTTCTTTGGAAGGATTATTCCAGGGCTGTATAAAAGTAGTTAATGGGGAACCTTTTTTAAAATCAAGATATAATATAGCTGAATAACCTTCTGACCCATCGTTTTTGTCATGGTTATGTGGACCAGTGTAATCTCCTTTTTTATATGACACTGACCATGCATCATAAATAGACAATGGTTTTTGTAGCTTATCACAAACTACTTCTAGTTCTTCTTTTATAATATTAGAAAAACTAGTTACTAATTTAATATCTGTGTGAAGTTTATTAGTAGAAAAACTTTTATTTTGTCTACTTTCTGGATAATTTTTAAAGATTTTTTTTAACTCTCTCTTTTTTTGAGAAAAATTTTTTGTTTCTATTGTAAAAATAGGAAGACTATAGGTAAGAGTAACATTTATCATTGTGTAAAATACAGATTATATGAAATAGTTATTCTAGTTTTTTTATTTATATGTTTACCTACTCCATGTTTTAGATAAGAGGGAAATATTATTATATCTCCTTTTTTACCATCGTAAGAAAAACCATTTTCAAAATAGGTGGGGGATCCCCCACAATCATTATAATAAATGACACCAGATAAAATACCACCGTGATCATGCAAACCATTTACAGAATTTTTCTCACAATAGTTTACCCAACAGTCATATGAATCAAAATGATTTCCATTTTTACGCAATCGAACAGTTCTACGAGTATCTTTAAAAGATAAGTTTTCATATTTACATCGATAAGATTCTCCTAAATAAATAAGATAGGCCTGCAGAAAAGAGCTTTCAATTAAATTAAAAGGTACAAACACTTGGTATAAATGAGTTCCTACATTTTTATGTGCTCGTAAACAACTTAGTTCATGGTTTTTAATCTTATCTGTTTCTTTAACACATTTTTGGAGCTCTTTGTAGATTGGGTAAGGGATTTTGTGTTTTAAAATAGAAGGCGCTATTTCTTCAAGATTTTTATAAATTGATTTTATATTCATAGTTTTAAAATTCTGCGCGCGTCGCGCGTATATCCTACTAAATCCATCATTTCAATGTTCCACTTCTCTCTGTAAATTAAAATCAAAAGATATAATTCTTTTTTTAAAATTAATTTTATTTGGTTCTGTATAATGACACAGAAATTGTGGAACTATCATTATATCTCCTGCTTCGACAGGGGGTTTATATAGTCTAGTCCTATCTTTTTCATTATTCCAGGGTTGTATGTAAGTTGTAACGGGTGAGTTTTTGTGCATGTCCAAATATAAAATCCCACAATAACCAAAAGAACCATGATTATGTGGAATATGATAATTACCTTTTTTATAGGTAATAGACCATGCCTTATACACATCTAATTTAGAATTATATTTAGTTCTGATTAACATAAACTCCTCTTTAAATATTTTTGTAAGGTCCGATGCAATTTGAGATTTGTTTCTATTACTATAGAAATTATCAAAAGGCAGTTCAGGGTAATGTTTTAATACTTTCTCAATAGCTTTCTTTTTCTTTTTAAAATTTATAGATTTAATTTTAAAAAATTCTATTTTAAATACAGGGTCTATAAAATATTTTATATCCATTCCTTTAACTCTTCTCCTAAAACTTCTGAGGCTATATTTATTTTTTTCCGTAAAGCTTTTACGATTTTTTCATCGACTGTTTTATCAGCTAAAATATCTACATATGTTACCGATTTTTTTTGTCCAATTCTGTGTGCTCGGTCTTCTGACTGTAATCGCTTCTCCAGGTCATATCCGTTAGAATAGTATATTACCGTGTTTGCAGCCGTCAATGTGATGCCGTAGCCGCCCGTAGAGGGGGTTCCAACCAAAAACCGGCACTTAGGGTCATCTTGAAATTTTTTGATGTTATTTTGCCTTTCATCTTGTGGCGTGAGTCCATAATAATCAACAATGGAACCCGGACCATGGACCTTAACCACTTCTTTAATTATGTTAGTTATATCATATTGATAATGAGCCCATATAATAGCTTTCCCTTCTGTTTCTTCTAAAACACTCATTAATTCATTAATTCTATTATTAGGAATTTTTTGAATAGTTCCATCATCTGCAGTAAAATGACCACATGTAATTTGATGTAGTCTCATTAATTGAGTCAATGCATTAACAGTTGTAACTCTTTTACCATTTAAAATTGCTAAGGCTTCTTTCTTCATTTGATCATATAATTTTAATTGTTCAGAACTTAAATTAATTTGACGCTTTATATAAACTTTATCAGGTAAATCTAAACAATCTTCTTTTAAAACTCTATAAGAAAAATTTTTTAAAGTGTCTGAAAGTTCTCCTAAATTTTGAAACTTATCCACCACTTGAATAGATCTACCCTGAACATTAATAGTTTTCATTAAAGCATACCTATTTCTAAATGCATAATAAGAAGTAAAGTCAAGTAGGTAAGGGTTTAAAAATTGACATTGACTATATAAATCTAATGGATTTTTAGTTACAGGGGATCCCGTCATAATACGCTTATATTTAGCCTTATTAGATAATTTAATAATATTTTTAGTTCTTTTGGCCGAAGGATTTTTAATAGTGGTTGATTCATCAATAGCCATTAAAGATCTGTGAGAATTTAAAAATTTAAAAGCAAAATTATGTCCTTTTTCTGTAGATAAAGCTTCAACATTCATAATTAAAATATGAAATATTGTTTCTGTTTCAAAGAGATTATCTAATTTTTCTTGTTGTTTTTTATTTATATGAGCTTGCCACAATACTGTCACATTTTCTATATGATTAGGGAGATGGGCAGGAAGTTCTTGATTATACCAAGTACCTACAACCCCTTTGGGTGCAATAATTAAAGCACCATCTATTTTACCTTTATCATAAAGCATAGACATGTTGTCTATTAATACTTTAGTTTTACCAGTTCCCATTTCCATAAAATATGCATAATTTTCTCTATTCCACGATTTTTCTAACGCAGTTAATTGATGCGCATACGGTTTCATTTTAAATTTATATTTCATATATTTTCTTCTTTCTTGTATTGACATATAATTCAAGATGCACTATATGTCAACCCATGAAAGCAGAAAATATTGTTTATGTAATACAAGAAATTCCTGGAACCAAAGTAGGTAATCCTAAAATAAATATTATGGGTGCTGCAGAGTTTGGAAAAATAAAATTTTTACTTCCAGAACTTTCTCAAATAATTTTTTCTCCGGGTCCTTTAATTTTTAAATTAAGGAAAGCTTTAAAAGATTTTAAAGAGGGAGATTATTTATTATTGACAGGAGATCCTGCAATAATAGGTGTAACATGTTCTATAGTTTCTGATATTACTAATGGAAAATACAATCTATTAAAATGGGATAAACAAGAAAGAAAATATTATCCTATTGAAATTAATTTATATGAGAAAGGAGAAATTAATGATTGATTTTGAAAAAGACCAAGAAGATGCAATGAAAAAGACTGATAATATTCAGTCTCTTGCAGATCAAGTTCAAAGACTAGAAGAAATGCAACATGAACTTGAAATAAGAGAAGATGCTCTTAAAGAACATAAAAAACAACTTGAACATTTATCTGGAGAAGTAATTCCAACCATGATGTCGGAAATGGGTTTATCCGAATTAAAACTTGAAGATGGATCACATCTAAAAGTTTCTACGTCGTACAAAGCTAATATTACAGTAGCTAATAAAGAAGCGGCGTTTAACTGGCTTCGTAACAATGGACTAGGAGATATAATCAAAAATGAGATATCCGTGTCTTTTGGTCGCAACGAAGATAACAAGGCAGCTGATTATGCTGATCTTGCAAAGAGTCATGGGTTTCAACCGACACAAAAGTTGAAGGTTGAACCTATGACTTTAAAAGCGCTAGTCCGGGAGCGTATTGAGGCAGGTAAAGAAATGCCAACGGAAATTTTCGGTGTATATACTGAAAATAAAACAACAATAAAAAGGAAACAATAAACATGAACCAAGTAACAAAAAAAGAGAAAGCAGGAGCATTGGCTACTAATATATTTGAAGCTGATGCAAATGCGGGTGCAGAAAACATCTCTCAAGATGATTTAGCATTACCATTCCTTAAGGTGTTAGGACAACTTTCACCAGAAGTGAATAAACAACATGCTAAATATATTGAAGGTGCTGAACCAGGAATGATATTAAATACTGTGAGTGGCCATCTTTATGATGGTAAAGCAGGTATTCAAGTTGTTCCTGTTCATTATAAGAGACAGTTAGTTGAATGGCAGGACAGAGGTACCAGTGTAGGTGCTCCTGTAGCTATCCATAGTGCTGACAGTGATATTATGAGTAAAACTACTCGTGATAAATCTTATAAAGATAGACTACCAAATGGTAACTATATAGAAAATACGGCAAATCATTTTGTAATCTTGTTAGGAGATCATCCTACTACAGCTTTGATTTCTATGAAAGCTACTCAATTAAAAGTGAGTAGAAAATGGAACTCAATGATGATGGGGATAAAACTACAAGGTAAAAATGGTATGTTTACACCGCCAACATATAGTCACATTTATAAACTAAAAACTGTTCAAATGTCGAATGACAAAGGAACATGGTTTGGTTGGGATGTGTCTCAAGTTGGTCCCGTTTCAGATAAAGGTATTTACGATGCTGCTAAAAATTTTGCTGGAAGAGTAGGCAGAGGCGAAATTGAAGCTAAACCTGAAACACAAGAACAAGCTAAAAGAACTATCAATCTTTAAAGTTCCTGCAGGGGTAGGCGGTGTAGCGAGAGTGAACCGCCTACTTAAAATATTATGGTCGAGATAAAGAATAGTTCTGATAATAAAGCTCCAATTAATTATGAGCAATGGATTGATTCGGGTAGAATCATAATTCCATGTATGCGTGGTAAACCAATTCTTAAACGTTGGTCTAGTCCTGATTTTAAAATTACGAAAGAACAATGGAAAAATGATCATTCAAATTGTGAAATTGCTTTACGATTAGATTATGACATAGATTTAGATATTGATAACCCTTTAGCCAAAGGATTTATAGAAAAATATGTAAAATCTTGTGGTGCAGTTTCGGGTAGAAATGGAAATCCACATAGCCATTACTGGTGGCGAGGCAAAGTAGAATTTAAACAGTTTAAACTTCCTGCAGAATTAAAAGAACATTATAAAGATTTACCTCATGGTTCTATGATTTGTGAACTAAGAAGTGGTTCTGATAAATACACAATAGTTCCTGAATCAAAACACAGTAAAGCAAATGAAATAGTAAGATGGGAAAAATATTCTGGTATGCATGAGTATACTGGAAATCTAAGAGAAGATGTAGGTAAGGTAGCTCTTTCAACCGCTTTATGTCTTTTATATGCTCCAGTAGGACAACGAGATATATACTGTACAGCTATTGCAGGTGTTTTATTAAAACATACTAACTGGGATGTAAATGAAATTGATGAGTTTATTGATAATCTAGCTATTGAAGCAAATGATGATGAAGCAATAAAAAGAAGATCTAAAGGCACTAGTGGTAAAAAAGCCAATAAGAATTTAGGATTACCTAAACTTGCTGAAATTATAGGTTGTTCTCCAAGGGCTGTAGCAGAATTATTTAGTTGGATTGGAATAAAATATGCAGCTGGAAAAGAAATAGCTGAAGAATCGATAGGGGATATTATTGAATATGGAGCTAATAGATATATCGTAAAAGTAAATGCAGTTGTTCAAGGGGAGCCCGTAGAGAAAGAGATAATAGTAGATGGGCCTACTTTAATGAACCAGAAATTATTTTATGATGCAGTTATCAAACAATCATCAGTTTGGATTCCTAAAATGAAAGCAAATGATTTTGAAATTGTAATGAGAAAGAAATTTGAAAGTAGAACTAAATCTGAAGATTATGTAGCTGAAGCAGAAGAAGATCAAAAATTTGAAAAACATTTTGATAAATATATTAAACTTACAAAAATATTTACTGACAAAAAAGAATTAGCATATTATGGACTTCCTTTTTTTAATGAAAAAAGGCAGGAACTACATATTAATTTAAATAAATTTGAAGATTATTTAGTTTCTCAAAGAATAAATATGGAGCGAGTAGATTTGTGTTTAAAAATGCAACGGGTACTTAAAGCAAAAAGAGTGCCAGGAAAATATAAAGATAAATCCTGCGTTTCATGGAAAATAGACAAACCAGAAATTGATAAAGACGATATTATTTTAGAAGGACAAGCCGTTGATATAGAAGATACACCAGTCTTGGAGGATTTAAGTGAAAAATAAACCTCGATTTATATCAGGACCCCCTGGTACTGGAAAAACCCATACATTTATTGTTAATCAATATAAAGAATTAATAAAAGAGTATAGCCCGGAAAATATAATTATTATTTCTCATACAAATGTTGCAGTTCGAGAAATTAAAAATGCTATTTTAGATTTAGAAGAAGTAAAAGCCCAAGGTTATGACTTAAAATTCTATGAGCACAGAATATGTACCATTCATTCCTATTGTAAAAGTAAATTAATGAGAAAAGAAGTATTTGATATAGATGATCATACAAATTTAATAAATATTAATAGAAGGTTTGGAATTGATAGAAGATCCATAGAAAAACATGAATTTTATAGAATAATAAAATTAGCACGTGGGCAAAAACTTACTCCTTTAGAGTTTTGGAAAAAAGAAAAACCTCATTTAGACATTTATGACATCAAAGAAATTTTGAGACTATATGAAATTTATGTAAAATATAAAGAGGATAATTATAAATGTGATTATCAAGATATGATTGATGAGTTTAGACTTAGAGCTGTTGATCCCAAAATAGATGTACTAATAGTTGATGAAGCACAGGATAGTAATATCACTCAAATAGATGCCATTGAAAAAATGGCTAAAAATGTAAAAAATAATCATTATTATTTAATAGGGGATGCCGACCAAACAATATTTGAATTTGCTGGTTCTAATCCTCATTACTTCCATGAACTTTCTAAGAATCCTTATTTAGAATTAAAAGAAGGTAAAAGATGTAGTGAAGCTATTAATAATATATGTAGAAAAATTATTCAACCTATTTGGACTCAATATGGATATAGTCGAGTATGGACACCGGCATTATATACAGAAAGACATAATAGAGGAAATATTGGTGAGATTATAAAAGGAAATGGTTTTCGTTTACCTTCTTTAGAATATGGATCTTCCCATTTAGAAAAGTTGTTTGATAAAATAAAAAATACTAATGAAACTTTTTTATTTACCTACAGAGGAAACCCAAGTGACCAACGATGCACCGAGTTTTTTAAAAACCATGGATTAGAGTATGCAAGTGTAGAATTTGGTGCGCATGTAAGTAAAAAAGAATTAAGATGTTATAAAGAATGGCCTTTATTTGTTGATGGTAAAGCACTTCCTTTATCTCAAATTAAAGATTTTTGGGATTATTTAGGTACTCAAGTTATATGTAGAGGAAAAAAAGATAAAAATGTTTTTAAAGGTTGGACAGAAAAATTCTACACCATAAATTTTTTAGTACAAAAAGGATTAGTAAGAGAAAATTATAGACAATACCGAGACTTAGATAGAGCCATCCCTCCAGCTCAAGGTAAAAAAGAAAAAATTATAGATATTAAAAGAATATTAAATAGTAATTATGATTTAGAAAAAGAAATTCAAATATATCATGGAAATATTCACCAAATAAAAGGAACTACGTTTGATAATGTAATAGTAGATCATACCCGAGTAAGAAGAGAAGATTATTTTAGACAATTAAGATTAACTTATACTGGGTACAGTCGGGGGATTTATGATTATTGGGAATTGGCTAGACATCCCAAATCTAAATTTATATTAGGAGCACGAGATAATATATGACACACCCTTATGCTGAAAGTAGAAAACGAGCCAGAAAAAAATGGAGACAAAGTCCTAAAGGTAAAGCATGGGATAAAGCATATGGACAAAGACCAGAAGTTAAAGCAAGAAGGCATGAAGAATATATTAAAAGATTAATTAAGGAATGTACTGATGTCTGAAGAAGATTTTTACAGATTTATAATGCAAATGGAAGAAGAAGTATGGGGAGAATATGAGCGATATATATAAAAAACAAGTGGGAGGATCTCACTATCAGTCTATGGTTATTCAGCCATCAGAATTTATTAACAGAAATAATATTCCGTTTGCAGAAGGAAATGCAATTAAATATTTATGCCGTCACAAACAGAAAAATCAAAAAGAAGATTTATTAAAAGCAAAACATTATATTGACATGGCAATCGATAGAGACTATCCTGAAGA
>MDSZ01134831.1_pt1 | contig 15202 bp, 11 predicted proteins | sample 811201 | NCBI WGS metagenome assembly MDSZ01 (sample SAMN05326647, study PRJNA326480) | marine metagenome | isolation source: seawater | place: Indian Ocean: North | collected 2010
TAGCTTGTACTTCAGGATTATTATAATGGAACCAAGCAGCCGTAGTTCCATCTTTTCCTAGGAAAGATTTCAGGATTTTATCAAGTTGATTACCATCAATTTCTATTGTTCCGTCTGGTCGTTCATCTCCAGATAAACCAACGATAATCTGTGCGAGTTCAGTAAACGAAAGATGCGGCTTATTCGTATTTTGACGGATAGCGGTTCGATAATCCATTTTTGTGTGATTTGATATATATAATAAATAGTAATATTTTATATCAAATTTAGTATAATTTAGATAGTTCTAATTTAATCCTTATTCATCCTTATCTCTAAGAAGAGAATATCCTTTTATTAGATTAATAATTTCATCGATTTTACGGTTACTCGATAAAAATCCCAAAGCAATTGGTAAGAAATAAATTAAAAGTATACCAGGTATATCCAAGAATCTCCCATAATAAATATTCTGTCCAACTAATACAGAACTAAGGAATATTTGTATACCAATTAAAATATTGTTTGATTGATTGGGCATTTTTTTTAATAAAACCAAAAATACTAACCATCCGATTGATATCAGGGCTCCATATTTTTGACCAGAATTGATTTGAGATTTATTATGATAAAGTAATACTTCTCTAGCTGAAAAAATGTAATATGATAATACAATTAAAGCACCCAGTAAAACAATAATTACAATATTAAAAAATAAATAAGTATTTGTTTTTTTATAAGCATATAAGATATAGAGTATACATATTATAGACGCGATAATTGTTATCATAGAAGCAGATGAATGACCTGAAGGTTCTCCTGAACTAGTGGTTGGAAAAAAACGCTTATTATCTTTTATACATTTTTGTTTATCATCATTGTTCATATCGGTGAGTTTACTTTGATCGACACATTTATTTAATATATCATTATGTATAGGTCTTGGTTCAAAACTATTAGCTTTTGTCCAAGTTATCACTATCATACTAATTGTAATTAAAATACCGGTAAAAGATGCGATTTGATTTAAATTTAGGAAATGATTATTACGTCCATTGTAGCAAGAACCAATAAATATTAAAATAAATATAATCGCAAAAGTGGAAATAGATTGAATCTGAGCATCCAGAATAGCATCCCGGTCGATATCCGGGTCGATATCTTCTGGAGAACAGGATTCCGCTGATTTTGGAAACCACCCGCAATTATTCAACATACAATCTTCATTTTCTTCAAAACTGTTACAAGAAAAAGACATTTATAATATATATATATATATTTAAATATATGAAATTAGTAATATGAGTAGATTTTATCCATCTTCGATGATGTTTCAAGAATTAGAAGAGATATTAAATGATTCAGCAACAATCTTATTTTTGAATGGACCGGATTATACAAAGAATGATCATCCTAAGATGATGGATAGTATGGTGTTGCAGCAGAAGACCTTAAATCATATAGTGGATGAATATAAGGATACGAAAGAGGGATCATTGGTTATATTTTATGATTGTGGGAATCAATTTGAGAGTGAATTGGCGAAGATGATAAGGAAAGAGATGAAGGATTCTTGGGATCATACTTATTTGTTGGGTGTAAAAAGTGGTCAAAGAGAATATGTGATGATGTATCCTTATTCTTTTAAGATAACGATGAATAAGGATGAACATATATATTCTGAATATTGTTGTTATTTCGAGTCGAAGAATCAGTATAAGAAGGATATAAGTATTGATCAAAATAAGAATGGGTATTGTATAATAGAGGAAGGTAAAAAAAGAGATCCGTGGTCAAGGGACAGAGAATTACAACCGATAGGAAGAACGGAAGTGTTAGAATATATAATGGAAACATATAATGTGAAAGTGAAAAGTTATTATATGTGGTTAGGGAATAAAAATAAAAAAATTAGTGATATTCATCCGGGTGCAGATGGTAAAACGAGTGAAATAACACATCATTTTCATTTATTTCAGGAAAGACATAAAAAGGTTGGATATGTTTATTTGTATTAATTTAAGATTGGGATAAACACCATAGAAAGACTCCGATACATATAAGACCTCCGAAGAATTTTAGTATCGATAACCCATTATCATCGGGATGAGGATATCCATAATTATATGCATTTACGATAGCTGAATTAGGAAAACCAAGGAAGCCGGGACAATTAGATCCTAGTTTATTTTTCTTAGGAACAGTTACTTTATGAGAATGATGACGATGATGTCTATAAAAATCTATAGTTTGTTGATTATTACCTCTTTTGCTTCTAAGGGCAAAGTCACAAGCGGTATTAATTGGAGGACAACAACCGTACTTACTATTTTCACAAGTTTCAGATACATTTTCAGATTTATATTCAACATTCCATTTGTGAACGAGATGATCAAGAGAATAACAATTAGACCCAATTCTATCACTCTTTGTAATTTTATGTAGATCTAATATATCTTCTTTATAATCAAGATATCCGTTTTTTATCTTACATTGACTGTAGATTTTGCAACATCCATAATCCAGATCATCACAAGTTTTATAAAATCTCGAATGATGATGAATAGCAGAAGCAGTCAGATCATTTGCGGAGGGAGGAGAATCAATAATATCTTTTGTGAAGTTGAAATCGTCTACATTTGAATCTGGAGATGGGGTAGAGAATAAAGAAGTAAATATATAGAGATAGTAACCTAGAATTAAAAGGAAGATAATGAAAAGGCAAGGTTTGGGAATCTGTATCTTTTTAGAACAAGTTCTTTTTTCTGGAATAGTTCCCCCTTGCGGGCCATTTTCGATATCAAAAGATTGAGTTTCTTCTTTTGTTTCAAGTTCTCCGTAGGTGGGCATCTCTAAGATAAGATTTCGGATAATCTGTATTTTGATTAAAAGGTTAATTGTAGTAATCAAATTTAGGTTTAGAGATAATAAATACAGATTTTTTTAATAGATTTTATCTCCTTGGGTAATCATTGTTTAATTTACGATATGATATATAATGAAAGAGAATATTAAGGATAAAGCAGAGATAACAGCACTTTTCTGTAATTATATGATAAAAGAATTGTTTAAGCATTATGAATTAATAAAAAATATTCAATATAAATTATCAAATTTAGAGTAGTGGTTGAATGTCGTATGGTTCAACTATATCATAGAGAGGAGATAAGATCCAAAGATATTCAGTGACATCTTTGTTTCTATCATTAAGATTCCTCGATCCTTTGTAGGTATTATATTGTATTTCTTTGAGTTGGAAGAAGAGATCAATTTCATTAAATAGTTGTATAAGTTCTTGTTTAGAGATAATGCCTTCATCATTATAGGATAAAATGATATATTTTGATTTAATATTAGTAAGAAGATGTTTCATAGAGTTATATGCTGATTTAGGATAATTATAGTTTGATCTCTTCCAATTATCTGGGATACCAGAAACTTGGCTTAAATTGCCGGTAATTTTATTATCAAGGATAGTATTAAGCATAAAGTAATTGGATCCATAGGGATGTTTATTGTAGGGTGGATCAAGATAAGTAATATCGACTAAAGGGAGTTCATCGATCAAATCGTTAATATCTTCATTATTATGATTTACAAGACATCGATGAGATTGATCTGAAAAGATAGGTTTATCAAGAATAATTTTCTTAGTAATCCTAGAATCAATATTATGTTCACCTTTTCCCCCGAAATGACCGATACCATTTTTCTTATGGAAACCTTTGAAAACACCCGATGTATTAGTATGAATAGATGCTTTCACAAGAAGAGGTGAAATAAGGAAAGGAAAATATCGAGGTTCAAAATTATCAATATTATCTCGAATGGTATCAATAATGTTAGCATTTTCTGTGCTATAGAAGACTCTTTCATTGGGTTGAATATTATTAGAATCTTCAGGTGCATAATTATTTGAGATAATTCCTTTTTGATCGTAAGTTAAATTATTGAGGAAATCTATGAATTGATAAATATTGTTTTTCAATTCTTCGGTTGGGTTAGAAAGATAACATTGATTAATAATGTGAGAATAAGGTTCCATATCATTTACAAATAATATATAGGAGTGATATTTAAGCATACGGGCAACAACACCAGATCCAGAAAATCCATCAAATGAGATAACAAGATCTTTTTTCAAGGATTGTTTTATTGATATAACAGTTTCTTCGATGTAAGGAAGTAAAGCTCTTTTATTACCTATATAAGTAATCATATTTTGAAAAACATAATCTTGATTCATTATAAATAGTTATATTTATTAATATAATAATAGTTGATCATCAAATTTTTAAATTGTTAATATATATAGATGAAAAAATCAGATGTTTCACATAAGTCTATCAAGGGAGATGGGAATTGTTTATTTCATTCAATTGTAAAGTATTTAGATTTAGATCGAAAGTATGGTTATTCTAATCAGAAAGAAACGCATCATCAATTAAGATTAAAATGTGTGAATTGGTTAAGAAATAATTTAAATTTAAGAACAGATAGTGGTATAACAATAAGAGATCACATACAATTTTTTGTAGACGATGATGCGAAATTAAAAACATTAAATGATTATTTTAAAATGATGAGTAAAAATAGGTCATATGGTGGTCAGATAGAGATTTTTGCAATATCACATTTACTAAATAGAAATATAAAGACTTATATAGATAAAGGTAATCGATATAGTAGTATAGGATTGGGAAATCAAGTAAAAGAATTGAGAACCCACGATACAATTAATTTATATCATAATATAAATGATGTAGGTAGTAATCAGGAGAATATGTTTCATTTTGAGATATTATATCCAAAATATAAGGTTAGTTGGAATCCAAATAAAAAAGAAGATAAATCGAAAAAGATAAAACCGAAAAAGTTAGGTGAAAAGATAGAAAAAAAACCTATAAGAAAATCAGTAAGAAGAAGTCAACGAAGAAGAAGTCAAAGAAGAAGAAGTCAAAGAAGAAGATCTGTAAGAAGAAGGAGTCAAAGAAGAAGATCTGTAAGAAGAAGGAGATCAGTAAGAAGAAGTCCAAGGAGGAGATCAGTAAGAAGAAGTCCAAGGAGGAGATCAGTAAGAAGAAGTCCAAGGAGAAGATCTGTAAGAATAAGTAAAATTTGATAAAGTATTTATATTTGGTAATAATAAATAAATGAAAGATGCCTGCAATGTCAATAGCATTAGCGATAAAGAATCGTAATAATTACAATAAAGATTTTACTTATTTATCAATGATAGAAGATAAGAAAAGATTAGAAGAGAAAAACAGAAAATTATGGTTTTTTAAAAAAAAACTATTCAAAATTCGATATTATGTTAATAAGAGTTTGTAAATAACTTGATAAGATGTTCAATAATTATATTCGAGGAGGTTCTGAATCAGCGACTGGTTGGTTTCCGGATAATCCAAATGAAGAAAATTATGAGGATAAATTGTATCCATCAGAAGATAAGTATATATTTTTCGTAATATGTTTAGTTTTGTATTTGATGACTATTATAATTGTAGTAGGAAGACATAATTTTATAAAATTATTTTCTTCAAAAGAGATATGTGTTATCATTACATATATCATTTTAAATTTATGTTGTAGTAGTTATATGTTTTTAATTTCAGATGAATCATATTTGGTTTGTAAATATCCGTTTAATTGTGAACGAGGTTTGAATGATACAATTGAAGAAAGTTATTATTATTATGCTATATCAGAAGAAGAGTTATATTGTCCTAAAATGAGTAAGATGATAGAATATTATTTGAAAGAAATGAATAAATATTCAGAAGATTGTGAAGTATCAGAATTTGGTTGTTGTGAATATACGGAGAGTTGCTATGTATATAGTGAATATGAATATGATTATAGTATATTGGAATATGATGTAGAGAATGATATAGTGGAAAAAGATAAGATAAATCAAGAAAAGTTGAATATTAAGGGTGATAATTGTGTTTCGATTAATGAAGATTATGATATGATACGTAAAGTGATTGAAGTATATTTAGAAAAATTGTATAAAAATGATGTTGAGTTTATGATATGGTATGGTGGATTGTATAGTTTTATCTATATTGTAATTGAGTGTATGTTATTTTGGTGTAAAGATAAGATTGAAAAAGATTATGAAAAAATGTCAGGATCAGTATAATTATTATGTAGAATAAGTTATATATTAATGGAAAGTCAGAAAAAGAATAAATTTTCAAAGTATATTCCGGGTATGATAATGGTAGCTTATATGGTGGGAACTATAGGATTTAGTTTAGCAGATAGTAAATTTTTAGTGCCTAACTTATTGATAACGTTAGTGACAGTAATGTATATATATCATTTAAGATCAGGTAATAAGAGTTTAGGAGGTATTAAGATAGATAATACTTTTTTGATACCTGTTTTTATGACATTTGTATTTATAGCATATTTATCATTAAGTAGTAGTGATTCGGATACTGTTTATAAAGTATCAGAAGAATCACAAGTATTAGAATGTGAAGAAACTGGAAAATATACAGATTCATCGGGAGAAAAAAAAGATTGTGAATTAATGGAAAAAAGAGAGACTTTTTGGAAGTCGAAGAAAGCGATTACAATATATATAATAGCAAGCGGATGCTTTTTTGTGTTATATGAAATATTTAGTAAGACGGGTATAAAAGAAGCTGGGGCAAGAGTTTTAACATTGGTTTTTACATTTATAATATTATTTTTAATTGCGAGTATATTATTAAATATTGGTCAAAATTCGGATGATCAATCAAAGAGTTCAGAATTAGAATTAAAGGATATTCGATCAAATTATATTTTTAAGGGAGGGATAGGTGGTTTTTGGGATTTAATTGATATAGAGAAAAATAAGATTATTTATAATGGTGATCCAACCAAAGTGATGATAGGTAGAGGTAATGTAGAACCGGAAGATATACATTGTAGTGTATCGAATGATAAAGAAAATAAATTGTGGAGATGTGATGAAACAAATTATAATAGAATTGAAAGCAAATGTGGTGGTGATTGGTGGATAACGAGTGATAAAGGTTGTTTAACAGATAGTTTTTCGGAATTATATAGAATTATATATTTAATGGTGATATTTATTTTGATAATAGTTTCATTATTGTCAATGATGAAAGAGAATGATATTTATTCATTGAATACATTCAAGCCGATAATAATGATATATGTAGTATTATTTATATATCATTTAATATATTTTGTATCAAATTATATTGTATCTTGGACACACGATGAAGCAATTTTATTCCAAGATTATTTATCTGAATTTTTGAAAGGAATTAATGGATATTGGTTAAATGATATAGTATGTGATGATAATTTCAAAGAAACAAAATCATTACAGACATCAAAGATGGAAGATTCGAATAAAATACATAAAGATATAGAAATACAATATGAGACGGTATGGGATAACAGTGGTGTTACACCGAAAATAAAAATATTATTGAATATAATAATATTAATTGTGATTATTATTTATTTCATAAAATTCATATTAAAGAAATATGGGGTAAACTTATTACAAAATGCGGATGTATTAGGAACAAATAGTAAAGATATATTTAAATATTTAATTATCTTTATAATAGCTTTAACAATGAGTCAATTTGTATATATGATATACAGTACATTGATAGCGGATGATTGCATTGTAGAAAGAATAACGGGGAAGAATAAAATTGATGATATTCGAACTCAAGAATATTGTATAGGTAAAACACCGGATAAAGATGATGAATGTCAATCTCAAACTCGTAAGTATGAATGTTCAGAGAATGAGAATTGTGTTGTAAATAATTCTTATAATATGAATGAATTATTGCGATGTCAATTTGATAGTCATGGTGGTATGTATTATCATATAATATGTTTAGTAATATTACCGGTTATATTTGTGGTATTAAAATCGAGTTCTATATTAGATTATATTAAATAAAAGAACAAGTTTCAAGAGTTAGCCAAGATTTACCTAATTGCCAGTGTTTAAGGGCATATGATTGAGGATATTTTTTGCAGGGAAAATTAAGATAACCTTTTTTATTGTTAAGTTTTTTAGTTTTCTTTCTTTTTTTCAAAGAATGACATTTATTTTTCTTAGATTTTCTATAAGGAGGGTGTTTTGTAAAGGGATCAAAGGGTTCAATGAATGGATACATATATTTAGTGGGTAAGATAAGATAGCTATCATTTAAATGAATACCCATTCGAAGATATCCCGGTCCAGTTTCGTTACTGACTTGATCATTAGAGAAGTCTATCGTATCTAAATATGATTTTGAAAGTAATCTTTTTAAGATAACAGAATGTTTCACTGCTCCAAAGAATGAATTACTTAAACTTGTTTCTCTTTTAAAACGAGGTATTTCATTACATCCTATAAACTTTTTTTCCTTATTTAAAACATTATACATAGGTTTCAATATTTCAAAATTAATATCAAAATAAAATCCACCGTGATTATAAACGATTTCTAATCTCATTAAATCTGTAATTTGAGCAAAACGATTTTCTTTTAATGGTTTTTCACAATTTTTATCATATAGTTTTACACCTTCTTCATCATACATTTGTTTTCCGTGTATTTTTTTAGCGATTTGAATATATTTCCAGGTTTTAGGGAAGTTTTTTTTATTTAAATCTTTATTACCCCATAATCTTATTTCAAACTCAGGCATATTACTTTTAAAACTTGGTAAAAAATATTTTGTAAAGTAATCAGGTGGATCAGAATGACCTATCCATATTAAATGGATATTTTTAGGGATGGGTGAAATCCATTCTTTCATTTATATTAAGAGTCAATATTATATATGAATTGCTTTATTTAATAGTTCTGTTAATATATCTTTTGAGATATATTCTTTTTTAGATAATTCATATTCATCGATAAGTTTTTGTATATGTTCTTCGTGATATGTTTTTAATCGGTTATTAAGTATTGTTTTAATTTGTTCAATATCAATTTTTATATCATTATCTGATAAACAATTATCAGAAGTTGAATTAGAAAGATCTAATTTAGAAGATAATTCAATTATTTTTTCTTGTAATACTTTATTTCTGGTTTTCAAAGATTCAAGTTTCATTAAATCAATTTGATATTGATCATTTTCTTTTTTTAGTTGAATATATTGTGATTTCATTTGATTGAACTCATTTAATTTAGATGATAAAGATGTAATATTATTTTCTTTTTTTTGTAGATCAATTTTTAGATCTTGTATTTCATTTTGTAATTCTTGTATTTCTGTATCTTTTTCTGAAACAACTTTTAATTTTCTTTTTAATAAGATAATTTCATCATTTAATTGATTAATTTTAGAATTATTATTTTCAAACTCATCTTTTTTGTTAATGAACAGATCAGTTTCAAATCGGGTGAACGGAGAAGAATTATTGATGGGTTTATCGTTTTTTGGTTGAAAATTATCAGAATCATATGCTTGGCGTGTTAAATCGTTCATTGAGTTTAAAAAAATATTATCATTCGAATATTTTTTCATAAAATTATGATTAAAAACAATATTATTTATATCTTATTTAAACAAAAGTATTACTTTTTCTTTTTAGAATGATGTTTCTTTTTAGAATGATGTTTCTTTTTAGAATGATGTTTCTTTTTAGAGTGATGTTTTTTCTTTTTCTTAAGAGTTCTAGATTTTTTATGAATCTGTAATTTGTGACCGGAATGTTTATAAGATTCAATTTCTTTTTTGTAATCATCTAATTTTTGTTTCATTTCTTTTTGTTTTGTGTTAGCTTTGTGTTTTAATTTTGATTCTTTTTCTGAGTTAAGTAATTCTTTCATTTCTTTATGAATATTTCTAATTTTTTGTAATTCTCTTTCTTTTTCTAAATTAAGGTATTCTTCTTTTTCTTTTAATATTTCTTTATTTCTTCTTTGTTGTTCATTAACATATATTTTCATTAATTTGATCATATTTTTTCTTGATTCTTTTTCTTTTTTTAATTTATATAATTCTCTTTTTTGTCTTTCTAAATCTTGATACATTTTTTCTTTTACGAAGTCCAACACATTATCTTTAGTTTTATTGTAAAGCAATTTATCTGCTTTAAATTTATTAATTTTATATTCTTGATTTTTTATACGAATATTAAGATCATTTAATTCGTTTTCGAGATATAAAACGTCATCACTTTTGTAATCATCGAACTTTGTGATATCTTTAGGGAAAAAGACATATGATTTTAATTTATTATCGGAATCATAAATTGGTAAAGATACATATTGATATGGTTTTATTTTTTCCCTTTGATTAATAATAAGATTTGAAAGACTATCTTTGTAATCTTTAATAATATCTTTTTTAGATTTTTTAAGAGTTTTACCATCTTTTTTATCTTTATCTTCTTTTTTGTCTTCTTTTTTGTCTTCTTTTTTGTCTTCTTTTTTGTCTTCCGAATCTTCTTCTTCTGTATCTTCGGCATCATCTTCTCCTTCTTCTCCTAAAATTGCAGAAGAAATATTATTAGCAGAATCTTTTAATTTATCTGTAATGGGCATTTCATTATCTCTAATAGAATCTAGATCTTCAATTTCATTTTTAGGTATTTGATTTAAGATAGCGATTTGTTTAATTTGATTACTAGATAATTTCATTAAATCTTCTTTTAATTTTTCGTCTGAAGGATGTTCTTGTTCAATAAATTGATTTAAAAGATCTAATAATTTTTCTTTATCATTATTGGCATTTTGGATATCATCATCAGATATATTTTTACTAATGAGTAATTCTTTAATTTCTGATACAGTTTTAGTTTCAATATCTTGTGAGTTTTGTAGTAAGAGTATTAATTCAGATTTAGGGTCACTTGATTCAAGAGCATTATTAATTAATTCAAATGAAATATTGTTTTGTTTACATAAATCGACGAGTTCATTTTGATTTTTGTTATTAATTTCTTTTTTCTTTATTAATTCTCTTAATTTTGTGGCGGCATTAGGTTGTTTAACTATTTCTTTAATGGTTTGAATCATAATACCATCTTTATGAGCTTTTTGTATTAATTCTTTCAATGACATTTTATCGATTATTTTTTGAGAAATGAAATTATTAATTTCTGTTTCTGGATCATCAGAAGAGACTGCTTCTTTAATATTTGATACAGGGACATCATTTTTTTTAGCTAAAGAAATAAGTGAACTCAAACTTTTACCTTTAATTCTTTTAAGTAAATTTTCTTTTGGTTTATTTGATAATAAGATTTTGTTTATTTCGGTGGTAGGTATTTTAGATTTTTTAGCTAATTTAATATCATCTTGGAGATCTTTCAAAATTGTAATTTCTTTTTTTATATTTTCAATCGGATAGTCACTATTAAGAATACTTTTTATTTTATCAATAGGCATATTCATATTTTTAGCGATTTGAATATCTTTTTTAAGAGCTTGTTTTTGCTCAGGCGTTAATTTAACCGTTTCTTCATTAATAAAATCATCAATAGTTTTATTTTTAAAAAGATTCGTTAAATCTTTTTTAGGGTCTTTACTATTCATTGAATCTTCAATCATATTTTGCGTAACAACTTTATCTTTTAATTTTTCAGATATTTCATTAATTGAATCATTTTCAATGGATTGTAATTTTTCTTTATCTTTTTTTTCTTGTTTTTCTCGTTCAATTCTTTCTTGACTAACAAGGTCTTTTTCTTTTCTTTTTTCTTGCATATCATCACGATATGTTTGTTTTAATTCTTTATTAATCTGTTTATTTTCTTTAGAAATATCTTCTCTTTTTTGTTGTCTTTGATTTAAATTTTCATAATCTTGTATGATTATATCAATTGCCATTTTCAGTTTATTTTTATCTTCAGTTGATTTTATGCCGACTTCATCAGAAACATCGAGTAATGCTTGAGGATTGTAGCTTCTTTGATTATTGTTTGAAGAAGTAGATTTTTCTTCTGAACCACCTTGTTGATTACGAATAGGATAATTAATAAATCTCAATAAACCTTCTGTGTTAATAAAATATCCATTTTTTTTCATTAAATCAGCATATTTAGTAGATAATCCGACTTTAGTAAATGCAGAATATATAATAGACATATCATCCATTGAGACATTAAAAAAATTCAGTGCTTGATCTTTAATGGAAAGTGAAACAGTTGATTTATTATCTTTTAATTTTTTTGATAATTTCAAATAATCTTGATGTTTTGGATTTAAAGTGAAATATTTTTTAGATATTTGGAGTATAGTATATTTTATTTGAATGTGTTTTAAAAATGGACAAGTATATGAAGAAATTCCTTCCATTTTTGAATAATTATTAATAAAATAACTTTCAGAAGGAAAATAACTTGTATCGCAAGTTAGAAACAATTTCCCTTCATTGCGTTTCGAATAACCGATTTCATTCGTAACTCCTCTAAATCCTTTAATATTAAGTGTAGGGGGGATTATTGTTTGAGTCATTTCATAATTATCGGAATCCATAGAAAGATCTGGTATATTCAAACCAAGAGAATCATAAAGCTGATATTCTGTTCCAGAAAGAGATATTACATATCGATTACTGAAAGGGAATGTTGGAATATATGTTTGTATATACTTTGATAATTGATTTATATATGGAGAATTAATTAATTTATCCCTTGTACTTTTTATTTCATCAGTTTTATCACCCGACATACCATTTTGTAAAACATAATTCAAAAATTTTAAAGGATCTATATCTGGTCTCCATAATATATTACATGATTTACACACAGTCCTTATAAACTTATTTAAATCAGTTATTTTGTCATCAGTTCCTGTCCTTAAGTTACCATTAAAATAAATTAATGACAATAAACTCATATCACTCTTTGAATTATTTTCAAGGATATTACATAATTCAACTAATTGAGAAGAATCTGTAATTTCATATGAATCATCTGTTTTTTCTTTTGCTAATTTATTTTGTTGTTCCCTTTTAATTTCCTTACCTTTTTCAATAATACTTTTTTTTTCATTCAATAAAGTTTCTAACAATTGTGATGATTCTTTTTCCCATTGATCTTTAAAGTTTAAAACATTTTTTAATAAATTAAATTCATATTCTCCGGGTAAATATAATTTAAAATCTGGACTTACATTCAAATATTCACTATTTAAGCCAATATATAACGAAACATCGTCACTTCCAGATCTAACATAGAATCCTCCTGTTTCGTCAATTTTGCTGGTGATAGCATCTTTAAAACTAATCTGTCCATTTTCAATGGCTTTAAAATAATCTAATAATGATTTTAAATCAATAATTTGTTTAACGGTATATTGATCAGATATTTGATTATTATATTTTAAAGTTAATAATATACTTTTAATATCTTCTATATCGCTAGAATACCCTGCACCAAAAAAATTTGAACTTCTATTTCTGGAAATATTATAATACATCTTGCAGCTGTTTTTAAACTTTTCTCCTCCTGAGTCGAGGTAATTTTGGATAACAAAATTATTCTGATCCCGCCGTAATCTGCGGATAAAATTACCAATAGAACCTTCTTCGCCTTGGATTCTATCTACTTTAAAGGTAATACCGCCATTAGTTATTCTAGAATCTATCTGAATAATGTTATCATCATCATCTTTATTATGATAAGATTGAAATTGATTCATTATTTTCATTACAGTTGAAGTAAAGGCTTGATTTATTTCTGTTAGTTTTATATTTTTATTATTTTTAACATCTGTTTCGATAATACTTTTTATAGAATTTTCTAATTCTGTATTATCACCAAATGCTTGTGGAAATGGTGGATTTACCTCTAACTCGTCTAGACTTAAAGTTGGAAACTGCTGATTAAAAAAACTATCTGTTGTTGTGGCTTTTATATTGAAATCTTTTAATATGCCGAACCCCGGACTTAAAGGAAAACCCATAGCTTTATCATCTCTTGGTAGTGATTTTAAAGATTTTAGAATTCTGTCATAAGTATTTTTTATATTGCGTTTAAAAGACATTATTCTATTTGAAAATTCAGTTTCTTTTTCTCTAATAACTAAATCATATAAACCTTTTAATTTATTATCAAGAGTTTGTGATTTGATAAATCTTTCATATTCTAATATCGCATTGTCTTCATTTTCTAAAACTTTATAATTTTTAACTAATGAAACAAAATCAGAATAATTATCATTAAGTGATTTTTCTAATTCTGTTATAGATAACCTTGTATTTATCAGTAATTTGGGATCCATTAAATAATTTTTTTCAGAAATATCAAATAAATAATTATCATCATGATATGGACATTTAATATCACTTAAATAATAATAAAAATCTGGTTCTATAATTTGTTTTTTACTTACAACTTCAGCTACTACAGTCCATAATAGATTATTCTTAGTCATAATTTCACAATGATAATTTATTACGCCTGCAGATGGGGGTTGATCCGGATCTTTTATTATAGAAATCTTATTTTTATCTCCGTATTTAAAAGTAAAACGAGTTATATTATCCCATTTCCCTCGATTATTTGCGACCTGGACATTATTGCTTCCTTTACTAGGATTAAATTCGTCACAAAAATCTTTATCAGTAATAATATTATCTACTGGTTGGTCGGTTTCGTGTTGATATTCAACTTTTTCATTCCCTATTTTTGGACCTCGAAATAAGATAACATCACTTTCTCTATCAGAATCATCTTTTACGGGTATTATAATCTGAAAAGTATCTATTACTCCATTACTTACTGATTGCATAGTATCAATAATACGCTGAAATGGACTTAACTGAATTTCAGCCGCAACTGTTGGTTTTTCTATTTTATATTCTTTATATTCTAGAGAACCCCCAAGCTGATTTCCGCCCATGAAAGGAGGGATATAAACTGGCTGATTCAATGCTGCTGCACCAATTCCGAATTGTTGCGCTCCTGCTCCTATTGCTGCTGGTGCTTGTGCTCCTATTGCTAGTCCTGGTGGAGGTGCTACTATTGGTGGTGCTTGTGCTACTGGTGGTGCTGGTGCTGCTGGTGGTGCTGGTGCTGCTGGTGGGTTTGGTATAGCGAGAGTTCTATCGTCAGATACTGCAGCACCAACAGATATTGCAGAATATCTGAATGATCTGTTTTTTTTATCCCTTAAAACACAATTTCTTATATTTTCCAATAATTCGGGAATTGATATACTAACTCTAGAAATATTGTTTCCTTCGGATATATACATCTCTTTACCAGCCAATTCTTTTAA
>MDSZ01128005.1_pt1 | contig 15201 bp, 14 predicted proteins | sample 811201 | NCBI WGS metagenome assembly MDSZ01 (sample SAMN05326647, study PRJNA326480) | marine metagenome | isolation source: seawater | place: Indian Ocean: North | collected 2010
ATCCGTTTGAATTGGGAATTCCGATTTGAACCGGATTGGTTGAAGCATCGACCAGTAGAGAAATCTGTTCTGACGAAATTTTATCCTTTTGAAAAGTTGACACTGCGAATAATGGATTTTCGCCTTATCAGTATTGCCTACGCAAATTTGTTGGTGGTATTCCTAGTTCCTCGCGATACTTCGCGACTGTGCGACGAGCTAGTTTGATGTCTTTTTTTGCAAGTAAATCAACTATTTTTCGATCACTGAGAGGCTTGGAAGAATCTTCTTTTTCAATAATGGAGCCAATGATTTCCTTCACGCTGGTATTTGATACGGTATCTCCATCTTTACCGGCATATCCAGGAGTAAAAAAGTATTTGAAAGGAAAGGTTCCATGTGGGGTCTGCAAGTATTTGTTGGCGATTGCACGAGAAACGGTTGTTTCATGAACTTCGATCGAGTCCGCGACTTCTGCCATGGTCATGGGTCGAAGCTTGGAAGATCCAAGTTCAAAAAATTCACTCTGCCTTTCCAAAAGTTTGCGGGTAATTTTTTCGATGGTGTTTTGCCTCTGATCAATTGAATTTATCAGAAACTTGCCGGCGCGCATTTGATTGCGTACGTATTCTTTTTCCTTTTGACTCAGGGTTCCCTTGCTAATCAATTCTTTATATGTCTTATTGATGCGAAGCCTGGGAATGTAGTCATTATTTAAATGAATGAGCCATTCACCAGAAACATTTTCCACAATTGCATCTGGGGCAATCGATTGATTGTGATCTTCTGAAAACCGCCGACCGGGAGCAGGATCAAGTTCGGCAATCTTATGGAGACACTTGTGAACGATTTCCGTTGGCTGGGACAGTTTTCTTGCAAGTTCAGGTACTCTTCTCCTTACAAGAAGTTGAAAGTGATCCATCACGATTGCGTAAGGAACGGTATCTTTCCAACCGCGAAACTCCATTTGTTTGAGCAAGCTATCCTGTAAATCAAGTGCGGCAATCCCAACAGGATCAAAACTTTGAAGCAGTTTCAATCCATCCTGTAAGTCCTGGAGGGCAAGACCCGAGATCAAAGCCATATCTGAGAGGGTACCCGTAAGGAATCCATTTTCGTCAAGACTTCCAATAATATACTGTGCCGAATCACGAATGCCTGTAGTGCAATCAACCAATTTCAATTGATCAAGCAAGTGTTCTTGTAAAGAAGTCTCCGATACAAGGGAATCGAAGAAAAACTTTCTTTTTTCCTCTGCCTCTGAATTGCCAAGTTGAGCCTCCCCCTCGTATTCTCTCTCAAAATGCTCTTTTAGGTCCTCCTGCATTTCTTTGAGAATGGCGAATTCATCTGAAAAATCCATGTCACTAATTTCATCCGATTCTTTGGACTCCAAATCGAAATCATTTTCATCGGGTGCATCCGATTCCTTTTCACCATCTTTGTCGTCAGGGAATTCCTCGCTGCTCTGGTCTTCCATTTCGTCTGGGGAAGGCTCCACTTCATTGGAATCGAGACTTTCGTCATTAGAGCCAATCTCTTCCAGAAGAGGGTTGGTCTGAAGTTCCTCTAAAATCGCGGACCTGAGTTCGAGGGTAGGAACTTGAAGAATTTTTAGCGACTGTCGGAGTTGAGGAGCAAGTACAAGATTTTGAGTCTGTTTCTGTACTTGACGAAGACCTTGTGATTGGATGGCCATCGGGAAAGAAACTATTTAGTTGGGAATTGGGTTAACCCTTGATGCCACCTTAAGGCAGCATTGTGTCCGTCTTCTCCGAAAAGGTCATGAACGTAGGCAGCAAGTTTCTCATTGGTCGGTCCATATCCATCACCATAGATGAAACTTTCAAGCTCCATGAGCATTTCTTCAGCGGATTGATACCTTTCGTCCCTGATTCTCTTTAAGGCCGTATGCATAATAAGGTTAAGCCTTTCATCAATATCTGGTCTAATATCCGAAAAATGGGGCAAGTCCATCTCAAGGATATTTTCAATGGTTTTCTCAGGGACTGCAGTTTCAAAGATATTGTAGCCCAGCATAAGCTCTGTCATTACAATTCCACAGCAAAACAGATCGGCCCTATGGTCAGTGACTTCGCATCGTGCTTGTTCCGGGGAAAGATATTCGTCCTTACCTGCGATAACTTCCCCCTCCTGATTGTACATAAGGTCAAGTGCCTTTGCTATACCGAAGTCGGTCAATTTCACATCACCTTCTTTCGCGACCATTATGTTTTTCGGATTTACATCACGATGGACAATACCCAAAGAACGGTCTTGCGAGTCTTTCTTCCTATGTGCATATGCCAGTCCGCGGCATATCCTTGAGATTATGAACACAGCCAAGTCGTATGGCACATATTGATCAGTCTCAATATGACGATCAAGGAATTCTTCGAGATTGTATCCGGAAACAAACTCCATGGTCATGAAATATTGTTCTCCTACCTTACCCAAATGATAGGTTTGGACAATGTTCGTGTGAATTAAGTCAGATACAAGTTTTGCCTCCCCAATAAAATTATTTCTAAATTCCTCAATTGCCGAATATTCTTCTTTAATGAGCTTAATCGCTACGACTTTCCTGAAACCACCAATTCCCCGCTGTACTGCCTCGTAGACCATTCCCATGCCGCCTTCGGCAATTTTTCTGGTCAACTCATAATGTACTTCATTAAAAATGTGTTTCATTTCTTCCTGTATGAGTAATGATATTTTTTTGCTTCAGCAAGAATATCTTTTACTTTTTTTACATTTTCAAACTATTTGGCATAAATTAAGCTGTAAATGTTTGAAATTTCCCCAATAATCATTTAACCTTCCCAAATGATTACCCTTACCGAAGAGGCACAAATAAAAGTTAAGTCAATGTTGGCCGAGTCCGACGCAAATCACGCTCTTCGCGTTTTTATCGAGCCTGGCGGTTGCTCAGGGTTTGAATATGGCATGTCAATTGACAAACCCAAGGAAAGTGACTTGCAGGATGAGATTTCAGGGTTACCGGTTGCAGTATGTCCAGATAGTCTAGATTACATAAGAGGCTCCGAAATTCATTTCGATGACGGATTGTCCGGTAAAGGTTTCGAAATACGCAACCCGAATGCAGAATCCACTTGTGGATGCGGGAAATCCTTCCGTTGATTAAGAACTCTCTTTTGTGGTTCGTGGTGTGTGTGTGGATTCCTTCCGCACTTTTCGCTGGTGTTGGCACACTGGTTAAGGAAGGTCCTGTCAGCACCCGTCTTGTCGTTGAGAAAAATGTTCATCCAAAATCAAAAACAATTGAGATAGGTTGGTGGATGAAAAGAGAACCTGGATGGCATACCTATTGGAGTTCGCCTGGCGATGTGGGAGTGCCGCCCAATTTGGAATGGACCTTGCCAGAAGGAATCATTTTTAGGGAACTGGATTACGCTCCACCTCAACTTGTCAAAATGTTTAAGGTATTTGCTCATGGTCACAGGGGGGAAAGTCTTTTTGTATGCACTTTCGATGTCAAAAGAGAACTTTCCGAGGGAGAAGTTCTTACCTTTAAGGCCAAGTCATCATGGCTCGCCTGCTATAATACCTGTTTGCCCACTTTTGCTGATTTGGAAATTAAAGTTCCTGTGGAAGGCGATGTTGAGAGTGATCTTCGTTGGAATTCGCTATTTGATGAGTTTCGTAAAAGTAAGCCCGTGAATCCTCCGGCGGAATGGATTGCCAAATGTGATTCCTCGCTTTCCAAGTCTGGCAAACAGAATAAGGAATTTGTTTCCTTACGATTCCCTATCGAAGGCAGTGGCAAAAATTCATCTTTTCGTTTTTTTGCTCATGGTAGATTTGTGAGATCAAATATCTTTCAGATTCCCAAGCGAATGAATAATAAGGGTGAGAGCTTTGTGGAAATTTCCATGGAATTGTCCTACTGGCGTGATCCTGATCAGAAAAACCTAACAGGGTTGCTTTTCAGCAGTAATGGATGGGATAACGCTACAAGCAAATTCTATAATGTAAAATTACCTTTAAGGAAGTAAGTTGTACTCGTTGTTTATTTTACATTTCCTCGAGCGTTTGGATGCCCAAAACACCGAGTCCTGTTTCTAAAATCATCCGTGTCCTCTCACACAAGAAAAGTCTGAGGTTTTGTATCTCCAAATCTTCAACCATTACCTTTTCCTGGTTGTAAAATGAACTAAATTCAGTTGCCAATTCATAGAGATAAACACAGAGAATGTGCGGTTTGAGTTCTTTGGTCGTTTGTTCGATTGTCAAAGGGAAGAAAGAAATTTTTCGGGCAAGTTTTTTTTCCGACTCTGTTTTCGGATAAGCTTTAACCTCTTTCACCTCATCGAAGGTTTTGTGAGCCTTGCGGAAAATGCTGTGGATACGGGCAACGGCATATTGCAAATAGGGTGCTGTGTTTCCCTGAAGGGCGAGCATTTTGTCCCAGGAAAAGACATAATCAAGTGTGCGATCTTGGGAAAGGTCAGCGTATCGAACCGCACCAAGTCCGATGATTTTCGCTCTTCGATCCGTTTCCTCTTCTTCTAAAGAGGGATTCTTTTCCCTAATCATGTTTCTTGATCGATGGATTGCTTCATCCAGTAAATCCATCAGTTTAACCGGCTGTCCATCACGAGTCTTGATGGCTTTGTTGTCTTCGCCCAAAATAGTACCGAACCACACGTGAGAGAGTGCGGGGCATTCCATTTTCTCCTCATCAAACCATTTCTGCGTTGTTAGAAAAAGCTGTTCGAAATGATCTCGCTGCCGTCCATCCGTAACATAGACGATCTGGTCTGATTTCCATTCTTGCTTGCGAAATGCGATTGTGGCCAGATCAGTGGTTGCATAGTTGCTTGCACCGTCTGATTTTCGAATTATGAAGGGTTGCTTTGCAAAGCGTTTGTGTTCGGGATGAAATACCACCAATGCACCTTGGTCCTCTGTACAAATTTTGTGCTTTAGAAGTGACTCGTAAACATCTTCTACCTGATCACGATAAAAACTTTCCCCATGAGAATAATCAAAACTGACATCCAAGAGCTGATAAATTTCTTCAAAAGAACCAAGACTGAGATCTCTGATCTTTTGCCATAGAGAAGTATTTTCCTCATCTCCATTTTGTAATTTTACCAATTCCTGTCGTGCCTCTTCCAAGTCTTCAGGATTTTCCTTAACCAAAGCGTTACCTGTCCGGTAAAGTTCTTCTAGGATTGCAATTGGCTCACCTTCCAAATTGTCCAATGACAATTGGTTCCTTTTTATGGACAGCAGAAGAATTCCAAATTGGGTGCCCCAGTCGCCCAAATGATTGTCCCTGATAACGCTGTGGCCCTGCAGTTCAAAGAGTCTGGCCAATGATTCACCTATAATTGTGGAACGGATATGGCCAACATGCATTTGCTTGGCAGTATTAGGGCCAGAGAAATCCAGAATTATCTTTTGGGGGCAATCCGTCGACAGAAGGCTTTTAAATTCAGCTGTTCCTCCCAATCTTTTGAGCCAATCAAGGTAAAATTTGGGAGACAGATTGAAATTGATGAACCCTGGACCGGCAATGGATATTTGCCAATTATCGGAGGGTGCTATTTTTTCGACAAGCTCCTGTGCGGTTTCTCTGGGGTTAAGTCCTTTTTTCTTCGCAAAAGGGAGGACGCCATTTGCCTGAAAATCACCAAATCTTTCATCGGCCACTCTAACTTGTGATTCGAAGGATTCATCAAATGCCTCAAGTTGTTTAGCCGCCTCAATGACCACATTATCAAAAAGTTTCGAAAGGTTAAATGAATATTCCATGCTCACAGATCATCCCTAAGGAATAATTTCCCCAAAGACTAGGTTAAATAAAAGGCTCGACTTGAAAAGTTGCATAATGTATGTATTTTATCCGATTTGTTTCTACCCTCACCCCAAAAGACAAGGAGTCTATACTATGCCCAAGTCCAAAACTGAAAAACCCGATCTTTCTACCTTTACTAATTTGATCGTCAAGAAACGGGAGGGGAATGAGTATTCGGATGATGAAATCCGCTTGATCGTTGACGCTATCCTAGACGAAGAAATGCCAGAGTTTCAACAGGCTGCATGGATCATGGCAACCTTTTTTCAAGGAATGTCAGCCCAAGAGATAGCTAATTTCACTGAGGAAATGATGCTTTCTGGAGAAGTGATTGAAATGATGGACGTATCACGTCCGAAAATCGAGAAATATTCGACTGGTGGAGTTGGTGACAAAACTTCTCTTGTCTTAGGTCCCTTGGCTGCTGCTTCGGGCGTGGCTATGCCCATGATGAATGGTGACGATGAAGAATTTCTTACCTCGACCACCGAGAAACTTAAAGCGATTCCCAAGGTTAACACTGACATCGACTTGGACGATTTTTCCGATCAGGTTCGTAAATTGGGCTGTGCATTTGCTGAGCGCCACGAAGAAATTTCACCAGTGGAATCAATACTTTATGGACTCAGGCAAAAGATTGGAGCCATTCCATCCATTCCATTTATCACTGCCGGTACGCTCAGCAGGAAACTTGCTGCCGGTGCAGAGGGAGTGGTTGTGGATATCAAATGGGGCAAAGGTTCATTCATCACCAATGCTGAAGACGCGAAGCAATTGGCTCGCTCGCTCACCCGTGTCGGTCGGGCACTCAAGAGAAGATGTGTGGCCTTGGTTACAGACAACAATCAACCCCTTGGCTCTTGCGTAGGTCCGTCCTTGGAATTGAAGGAAGCCATTCAATTGCTTAAAGGAGAGGGACCTGAGGACCTTCAGGATTTGGTAATGAAATTGGGGATGGAAATTGTTCGTTTGGCGGGTGTTGCAGGATCAACGCTTTCCGCAAAACAAACGGTTCGAAAAGCCATTGATGAGGGCACTGCACTGCAGAAGCTTAAAGATATTGTGGAGTATCAAGGTGGAAACCCCAAACTTTTGGATGACCCGGATAAATTGCCGACCGCTAAGCACACCAAGAAATTAACTGCACCAAAGAGAGGATATGTTCATACCATTGATGCCGGTCAACTTGCTCGTGGAGTTCAGATCTTAGTTCATGGCGAAGACAATAAAGGCAAGTTTGATCCTGCTTCCGGTGTGGCCGAACTTTGCAAGGTCGGAACTCAGATGAAACAGGGTGAGCCGTTGGTAGTCATTCATTACAATGACGAGAAACGGCTTAAGGTTGCCATGGATTACTTTAAGGCAGCTTACCGTCTCGCACCCAAGCGTCCTAATCCCATACCTCTCGTAGTAGAGCGTGTTGCTTAAGGTTCTTTAAACTCCACAGGATTGTGATTGGGCGAACCCTTGTTTGCTAAGGAATTAGGCTCTGCCCAAATAAGATCGGTCTGCCGTACTGATTCTAATCACTTCGTCTTTTTTGATGAAGAGAGGTACCTGCACCGTAATCCCTGATGAAATCGTGACTGGTTTCAAGACATTACCGGCTGTGTCACCCCGAATTGCGTCTGGTGCTTCAATCACTGTAGCCTCCACCGAAGCGGGAAGTTCCAACCGGACCGCCTCACCATCCACCAAAAGTATGTCATAGGCATTTCCCTCGACGAGGAAAATTTCGTCTTCTCCAATCATTTGATCGGTAAGCACCGTATCTTCAAAGGTCTCAACGTCCATAAAGTGAAAACCCTCATTATCTTTGTAACTGTACTCCAGTTTTTGGGTTGTTGTGTGCATGAACTCAACATTATCGGTGGAACGAAATTTGGTGGTGGTTGTCGATCCGCTTTGGAGGTTTCTGAGAGTGGTTTGGACGAAACCCGCTTGTCTTCCCTGAGTACGGTGAAGCATTTCTAAAACCAAGTGAGGAGCGCCTTGATAGACGATGACGCGACCTTTGCGAATATCTGTTGGAGAAGCCATGTTGATTACTTTTTCTTGAGGAATGTAGTGATGTAAACAAACTACTCATCTTAACCTGAGCAGTTAGTTATTTAAACTCTTCTTAATTATGTACTCTCAAAAGTCGACCTTGGAATTTGTATCCTGGAACGTAAACGGATTGCGTGCCTGCCGTAAGAAAACATTTGATAATTTCATCGAGGAACAAAGCCCCGATTTTCTCTGCCTGCAAGAAGTTAAGCTTAATCCCGACGTCATTCCGGAAGATGATTTTGGGTATATTTTCCGACATTATCATCTCGCCGACAAGAAAGGCTACTCGGGCACGGCAATTTTCTCGAAGCAAGAACCACTTTCAGTTTCGAATGATTTTCCGCAAGGAAATCATGGCGGTGAGGGAAGGGCAATTACCTGTGAATACGACGGATTTTATTTGGTGAATGTTTATGTACCAAATGCCAAAAATGATCTTTCGCGACTAAACTACCGTTACGAGTCTTGGGATCCTGACCTGAGGAATTACTTGATTCAACTTAGTCAGAGGAAACCAGTCGTACTGTGTGGTGATTTGAATGTTGCCCATAAGGAAATTGATCTGGCGAACCCTTCAACCAATCGGAAAAATGCCGGATTTACGGATGAGGAAAGAGAAGGTTTTACGAATCTTCTCGAAGGGGGCTTTCTTGACACTTTTCGCCACCTGTATCCCGATCAAACAGGTGCCTATTCCTGGTGGTCCTACCGTGCTGGCGCACGGAGTAGAAATGTTGGTTGGAGGATTGATTATTTTTTGGTTTCGAAAGATCTCGCCACCTCTGTGCGGGAAGCGAGCATTTACTCGAAAATTGAAGGCTCGGATCATTGTCCGGTCGGGCTTTCGCTCGCAAACGCATAGTCCTTCCATTTTTCAAAAGTGAACGAGTCAGTAAAAAAAGCATTTTTTGAAAAGACTCTTGATCTTGCTCGAAAAGGGTGGGGAAACACGCACCCCAATCCAATGGTTGGTGCCATCATTGTGGAGAAGGAGAAAACAGTTGCAGAAGGCTACCATCGAAAAGCAGGTTTCCCTCATGCCGAAGTGGAGGCAATACAAGCCCTTGGTCGTCGTCCAAATGAGGATTCTTCAATGTTCATTTCGCTTGAACCCTGCTCAACCTCTGGTCGGACTCCACCTTGTGTAAACGCTATCTTGGAGGCTGGAATAAATAGAGTATATGTTGGGGCAACGGATCCCAATCCGTCTCATGCAGGGAGAGGAATTGAGATTTTAAGAAAATCGGGAGTCAGGGTTGAAATGGCGGGCATTGAATTCCAGAAGGAAATAACCCGTCTAAACTTTATCTTCAATCATAACATGAATTCAGGTTCTCCTCTGCTGGCGCTTAAAATTGCAGAGACTTCAAACGGCATGTTGGCCGAAGTGAGGGGACAACCCAGTCGCATTACGGAAGATTCGGCACGGACTGACATGATGAATTGGCGTCGTTTGTTTCCAGCCATTTGTGTGGGTTCGGGAACTGTTCTTGCGGACAATCCAACTTTGACTGCCCGTCTGGAGGATGAAATTTATTGTCCGGTCCGTCTTGTTTTGGATTCGTCGCTCTCCACTTTGTCGGAATCAGTTTTACCCCGGAATATTTACTCTGATCAATTTGCTTCGAAGACGAAAGTTCTTACCGTTGAGAACGGCCTGAGAAATTCAGATTCTGTCAGGAATGCAAAGCAACTTGGGATCAATTTGATACAAGTCGCAGAAGATGCAATTGGACGGATCAAATTGTCTGAAATTTCTCGGGTACTGCAGGATCTTAAGCTTAACGCTCTGTATTGCGAAGGAGGAGCCAAAGTGGCTGGGTCTCTTCTTGAACAAGGACTTGTGGACTACCTTTTTCGTTATCGTTCTCCCAAATCCTTTGATGGCCCAGATTCCTTGCAGGGGCCTGACCTGAATGGCTTTTCACTAAAGGAACCAGTTTTCAATAAATTGGGAGATGACACCCTAGAGCACGGATTTACATGAAAACAATATACTTAGCTTCGGGTAATGCCCACAAACTTCATGAACTGCAGACCGCACTGAATCAGGCAGGTTTGCCCGTTTCGGTATCAGGGCCCGATGAAATTGGAGGCATGCCCGAGGTCGAGGAGACGGGTTCGACATTTGAGGCCAATTCTCTGCTGAAGGCATACGGATTGAAAAATATTGGACCTGCTGGTGGATGGTTTCTCGCAGATGATAGTGGAATTGAGATTGATGCTCTTGATGGACGTCCCGGTGTCATTTCTGCCCGATACGCCGGTTTGGCATGTGATGACGAGAAAAATAACGACAAGGTACTCTCAGAGATGAAAGAAGTTGCTGAACAGGATCGTTCGTGTCGTTTCCGTTGCGTACTAGCCTTGGTGGGAGAAAATCTTGAGCAGACTTTTTCGGGAGCTTGTGAGGGGACTCTCCTAACTGAAAGGCAGGGGGACGGTGGCTTCGGTTATGATCCTCTTTTTTTACCTAATGAGAGCAATTGCACTTTTGCGGAAATTTCTCTCGAGGAAAAGGCCAAAATTAGCCACCGGGCTCGTGCTTTAGCCAAATTGATTGATTGGATATCAAAGAATCGGTTTTGAGATTACATGGAAAGCTAGTCTTGTAACATTGGCAAAGGATCGATAGTTTCGCGGGCTTTTATTTTATGAATTCGCTAACTCCAGACCGTATTAGAAATCTCGCGATTATTGCCCATGTTGATCATGGGAAGACTACCCTGGTGGATCAATTGCTTAGGCAGTCCGGTTCTTTCAGGGAAAACCAAGCGCTCGATGAGCGGGCGATGGATTCGATGGCTCAGGAGAGAGAGCGTGGGATTACAATCAAAGCGAAAAATACCTCTGTCCGTTGGGGGGAGTATCTGGTCAATATTGTGGACACTCCGGGGCATGCTGATTTTGGTGGAGAAGTCGAACGGGTGATGAAAATGGTGGATGGAGTCATGCTGGTTGTCGACGCTTATGAGGGCCCTCAGGCTCAGACCCGTTTCGTTTTGCAGAAAGCATTGGCAGCGGGTCTTAATCCGGTGGTATTCGTTAATAAGATCGACCGTCCGAATGCTCGACCTGAGGAGATGCAGGATTCGGTGCTGGAACTTTTTCTTGAACTGGAAGCGAAGGAGGAGCAATTTGATGCACCTTTTCTCTATGGTAGCGCAAAGGATGGATATGCCCGCTTATCCCTTGAAGACTCCGGGACCGATATGCAGCCCTTGTTTCAGGCGATTGTGGATTCCGTTCCATCTCCTCAGATTGAGGATTCGGATGATTTCCGAATGCTTGTATCTAATGTGGACTGGTCTGATTACGTTGGCAGAATAGGAATAGGAAAAATTCTCTCTGGGAGCGTAAAGGTGGGGGATCCCATTTGGCGTTTGCGAAAGGAACAGGCACCCGTTCGTGGTAAAGTTTCCAAAGTTTTTGAATATTCTGCTTTGGCAACCCAAGATGCCAGTGAGGGAGTGGCTGGTAATATTGTCGGTATTGCGGGTTTGGAAGAACTTGATATTGGTGAAACACTGTCCAGTTCCGAAGAAGCGACAGCTTTGCCCTTTGTTGAAATCGATCCCCCCACAGTTTCAATGACCTTTTCGGTGAATGACGGACCCATGGCCGGAAGGGAAGGGGATCGGGTAACTTCGCGTGAAATCCGTGAACGCCTTCTACGGGAGGCCCGCACCAATATTTCGATCAAGTTTGAGGATACCGGTGAGTCCACCGAATTCAAAGTGAATGCTCGTGGTGCGATGCAGGTTGCGGTAGTAGTGGAGGAGATGAGGCGGGAGGGATTTGAGGTTTTGGTTAGTCGTCCAACTGTGATCAAAAAGGAAATTGACGGACGTTCCCATGAACCTTTCGAAACGGTTTATTTGGAAGTCCCTGATGATGCCGTGGGTGGTTGTATGCAATCCCTTGCCAATCGTAAGGGAATCGTCGAATCGATTTCTGCAAACCGCGGAAGAACCCAGCTTGAGGCAACCATTCCCACCCGCGGCTTGATTGGTTTTGAATTTGAACTTCTCAACCTTACCAGTGGAGAAGGCATTATGTCTCATTTGTTCAAGGAATACCGTCCGGATTCGGGAGATATTCGTACTCGGCGTTCCGGTACGTTGGTATCGATGGAAAAGGGTGAGTCAATGACCTACGCGCTACGTAACATTGAGACCCGGGGCAAATTATTTGTGGGGCCTGGTGAAGAAGTTTATGAAGGGATGATTGTGGGGGAAAATCCACGCACAGAGGATTTGCCTGTTAATCCGACAAAGGCCAAACACGTTACCAATCACCGGGCAGCGGGAAGTGACAAGAGCGAAGCCCTCACTCCGGCGATAAAATTCTCCCTTGAACGTGCCATTGAATACATTGCTCCCGATGAACTCGTTGAAGTGACGCCCAAAAGCATCCGTTTGCGCAAACGGATTCTTGATTTCACCACCCGCAAGCGAGAAGCCAAGCGTTTGGTTTCCTGAACCAATGGCACCTTGCATGTCTGTCCTTTGGAAGTAGTTTTATGGAATGAGGTACTGTCTTTCTTTTAATCTACTGGTTGTGGTTTTTCTCTCAGGTTGCGGTATGGGTAGTCTCTATGGTCCTGCTTACTATGATGAGACAAGTCTGGGGGATGGGCTTAAAAGGGTTACCTTTAAAGGAGGAGATCATCCGGCAACCGGTGATCTGTGCTTGCTCCGATGTGCGGAAGTGACCAGAGAGGCGGGTTATGCGTTCTTTGAAGTTGTCGATTCGGAGGCTGGCAGTTCTTTGCGGGACACGGGTATGACTTATCCTTTTCATCGTCACTATCATTTGGAAGAGCCTTTTGTGGATGACATTCCTTTTGTCACCAAAACCATTCGCATGCTTCAATCAGAACCCAAAGATGATTTTGCCTACAATGCCATTGAGGTCGAAAGATCTATGCGGATGAAATATGAAATTAAGTGAGGTCGCTACTTGTTGACCTGTTTACTTAATTGAGATAAAAAAGAATTTTATGAGTCAACAGATTGAAATAAACATACCAGAGCTGTTACGAAAAGGACTTCTTTTTTGGATACTGTTAGGGATTCTTGTAATTGTGGGGTTCATTACTTCCATTTACACCGTACAAGCAGAGTCGCAGGGCGTTGTCCTTCGGTTTGGAAGTTATTTAACCACGGTGGATCCGGGTTTGCGCTTCAAACTGCCGTTTGGGATAGACAAAGTGTATGTGCTTCCGGTCAAAAGACAGCTCAAGCAGGAGTATGGATTCGGTACTCCTGGCGGAACCAATGAAAGCCAATATACTGAGAGTCGTACCCGGACACGGGAAAAGAGCATGTTGACCGGCGACTTAAATGCGGCAGAGGTGGAATGGATCGTGCAATATCGTATATCTGATCCGGAACTTTTCCTTTTTAAGGTAATGAATCCCGAGGGCACACTTCGCAATATTTCCGAATCGGTTATGCGTACTGTGGTTGGAGATCGTACGGTCGATGAGGTAATTACAATTGGCCGGCAGGAGATTGAGGATGAAGCTCGTAGGCAAATGAAGGACCAGGTGGAGATCTATAAATTGGGTATCATTATTGATCAAATACAGCTGCAGAATGTGAATCCTCCTCCTCCCGTTCAGGCATCTTTCAATGAAGTGAATCAGGCCCAGCAGGAAAGGGAAAGAATGATCAATGAGGCAAATGGTGAGTACAACAAAGAGGTACCTAGGTCCCGTGGTGTAGCCGATCAGAAAATACAGGCAGCTCAAGGGTACGCACTCAAACGGGTCAATGAGGCACTCGGTGATGTTGCCCTTTTTAATGCGATTTTTGAGGAATATGAGAAAGCGCCCGAAGTCACAAAGACCCGGCTCTATTGGGAGTCAATGAAGGAAGTGTTGCCCACAATGGGCAGGAAGATCATTTTGGACGAGGATGCAAGTCAGATTCTTCCGCTTCTTCAATTGAATCAGGACGGAAATGGAGGTGTCCGATGAAGGCTCAACTTTATGCAATTCCTGTCATACTTGCATTGATCGGTTTTTATCTTTGCACCTTTGTGGTGCAAGAAACAGAGCAGGTTATTATCACGCAGTTTGGAAAACCTGTCGACGAAGAGGCGATTACGGAGGCTGGTCTTCACTTTAAGATCCCATTTATTCAAGAGGTTCATCGAATCGAAAAACGTTTTCTTCCATGGGATGGTCCTTCCACTGAAATGTCGACCAAAGACAAGACTTATCTCATCATCGACACTTATGCCAGGTGGAGAATAGACAAAGCTATGGTATATTTCGAACGTCTTAGGGACGAGCGCAGAGCTCTTACCCGTTTGGATGACATTTTGGGAAGTGAAACCCGTAATGCCGTTGCGAAGCACGAATTGATTGAGATAGTGAGGGCTGATAAGGAGCGTGTTGCCAAAGCGGATCAAAGCTTGGGTGATGTATCCGAGCAGGTGAGCACCCTGTATCCAATCAAAATTGGCCGTGCGGCAATTGAAGATCAAATCAAGCAGAATTCAAAATTGGCTTTGCAGGATTATGGAATTGAACTCTTGGATATTCGGTTTAAACGGATCAATTATAACGAGACCGTTCGTCGAAGAATTTATGAGAGAATGGTAAGTGAACGGAAGCAAATTGCCGATCGATTTCGATCTGAGGGTGAGGGCGAGGCCGCCAAAATCATAGGTAAAAAGGAGCGCGATTTACAGGAAATCGAGTCAGAAGCTTATAAGAGAGTTCAGGAAATTTACGGTGAAGCGGATGCCAAGGCATCCGCTATCTACGCTGAGGCATATGGTAAAGGGCCCGAAACATCTGAATTTTACGCTTTCCTGAAAACTTTGGAAAGTTACCGCGAGGTTTTGAGCAAGGATACTTCTCTGATTTTATCGACTGAATCTCCCTTGTTCCAATTGTTCAAATCTTTCTCAGCCGACCCTGTTACTTCTTCTGCATCTGGCAAATCAGTTACAGAAATTGAGCCAATAGCTGAGTAAGTATTATTTGGTGCTTTTGTTTACGGCTGCCAGATGAAATAGGTGATCGATTAAAGTGGGCAGCCAAGGCACAACTTTGTAATCAAACAAGTTTTTAGGATTTATCCATTCGCATAGGTCGTGCTCCCAATCCAGGGTGATTTCCCTGGTTGTGGTTTCCAATAGGAACCAGTGGGCTTCAAAGATCACTTCCTCCGCTTCAGGATAAAAAGGACCGGCATAAGTATGACTGGTTATTTTTTCTTTAGTTACTTGCGTTTCCTCGATGACTTCGCGGTATGCGGTTTGCAATGGGTCTTCTCCTTCTTCCAAATAGCCTGAAATGCATGACCAGTATCCCTGAAAGCTCCCCACAT
>MDSZ01029714.1_pt1 | contig 15194 bp, 17 predicted proteins | sample 811201 | NCBI WGS metagenome assembly MDSZ01 (sample SAMN05326647, study PRJNA326480) | marine metagenome | isolation source: seawater | place: Indian Ocean: North | collected 2010
TTATTTCTATTTTCATAATTTATGGTGGGCAAGAAGAGACTCGAACTCTTAAGCCTTGCGGCACTAGTTCCTAAGACTAGCGCGTATACCAATTCCGCCACTTGCCCGATATTTCAAATTATTATTTAGTCTAGTACGACCAATCTGGAATAATTACAAGAATTATTTGTCAAACCACTTAAAATACTTAGATTTATTTTCTTGTAGGTATTTAGGTAAATTTGATAATTCTATATTTTTTAGCTTGATCTTATTGCTCCATCTTTTTTTTATATCTTTTTTATCAGCGAGGTGATTATAAGTAATATATTTATTTTTAACCATATCATTTATTTCGACTAATTTAATGTTCATATCTTGAAATTCATCATGATGTTCATCATTTTGTTTTTTTTTATATATTTCCTCAACGCTTTTCAAATCTGAAAAATGCCAGCCACCCTCAGATAAAATTTTAATATTTTTATACTTTAAGTTTGAAAATAATATATCAATTCTCCACCAATTATATTTCTTTGGTTTTGCATTTCTTAATTGAGATATCGTTTTTAAATTTTTAAGTTTAATAGCTCTAGAACCAAACCAGTTTACAGATGGTAGGTGAAGATCAAACTTATAATAAAAAAGTTTTTGGTTAAAAAAAATAATCTTTGATTTTTCCTTTTTGAAATTAACATCATTTAAATTTGGAATTTCATCACTGTCACTATAAATAATCCAATCATCTTTATCCGCTTCGGAAAGAAAATTAATTATACTGTTTCTTTGAAAAGAAATTCTTTTGATACTATTCTCTCTTCGATTGGTTTTTTCGGGCAACTTTATATTGTCTGCATCTTTATCTAAACATACATGTAAGATTTTATCTTTAAATTTTGGATACTTTAGCTTATCAAAGTTATTATGTTTTTTTTGACCGCTATGAGTAAAATTTGACTCAACGACTATAAATTTATCAACAAATTTGTCTAAAACATTTAATCTTATCTCAAAAAGTAAGGGTTCATTATAATAAGTAATGCAATCAAATATTTTCATAATCAGAATTTTAAGTATTTTTTCAAAATATAATTTGGAATAAAAATTGCAAAAAATAGCTTTAATTTCAAAAAACTGTTTTTAAATAATAGTATTTTTGATAAAGATTTAATTCTGTTATTGTTTAATAATAAATAAATTATTTCTCTCAACATAATTGCATTTTCGATTATTTTTTTTTCATTAATATTCTCAAAGCTTATTTTTAAAAAAACTTCCTTATACCATTTTTTTAATTCATTAATTTCTTCTAATTTATTTAGTTTTGAATAATTTTTTTCATGAAGTCTGTATACGGCAAGAGGTTCGTTTATATATTCAGCTTTTACTTTTTTTGATAACCTATAAAAAAAATCAAGGTCGCCAATAACATTATAATTTTCATCAAATCCTTTTTTTAAATTTTTATAAGATTTTTTTGTAAAAATAGCATTTAAAATAGTGATGCCCTGCCTATTTAATATTTTTTCGCTTTCGGTAAAATTAGTATTTATTTTTTTTAAAAAGTTGTGTTTTTTTTCTTTTGTTTCATCGTAAATAATTTGATTAGAATAAACAATGTCCGAATCTTTTTTTTCATCAAAAATTTTTAATTGTTTTTCTAGCTTTTCTTTCATCCAATAATCATCGGTGTCTAAAAAACAAATATATTCACCGATCGTTTTTTCTATTGCCTCATTTCTTGCTTTATAAAGTGTTGTTTGAAATTTTGATTTAAAATATTTAAATCTTTTATCTTTATAAGAAAAAAATATATCGCGGCTTGTATCGGTAGAATGATTGTCCCAAAATATCAATTCAAAATTTTTAAATGTTTGATTTTTAATGCTGTTCAGACAATTCTTTAAATACTTTTGCCCGTTAAGACAATTTACAATTATACTTACTAATGGTTTTTGTTCCATTAAATGTTATTTTTTCTTTTTAATATTTTAATAATAAAAAAATAAATTATCATATAAAAAATGGGCAAAATAAAAAAAATTAACTTACAAATGTATCCATTATTTCTTAATAAATAAGAAAAGCTAAATAAGAAAATAAATATCGTATTAATATAAACAGAAGTTAAATAATTACTTTTTAAAGAACTATTATATTTATTAATTAGTTTGTATATAATCATATGAAGATGTGAATTATCTGGTTTTAGAGGAGATTTTCTTTGACTAAGTTTTCTAAAAAAAGAAAAGAATACTTCAAAGAATAGATAAAATAACAAAATACAAAAAAAGAATGACGAAACTTGAGTATTTAAATTGTTAGAGTTGATAATATTCAAAGAAACTAAAGCACCAAAAAAGTAGGACCCACCATCTCCCATAAATATTCTTGCTCTAGGAAAATTAAAAAGAAGAAATGTAGATAAAATTATTATTTGTGAAATTAAAAATAAACTAAATTCAAAATGATTGTTGTTTAAGTTAATCAGTAATAAAAAGAAGTTTATAATAATTAGGTGCATTGCGAGTAAACCATTAAATCCATCGATTAAATTAGCTCCATTAATTATAAACAAAAAGCAAATTAAAATAAAAAATATTAAAAAAATTTCTGATTTAAGCCACATATTAAGAAATTTTAAATCAACTCTATCAATACTAATTGAAAAATAATAAATAAAAGAAATTAATAAAAGTACCATTAGAAATAATCTAACTGCTGGGCTGATATTTATTTTTAAATCGTCCATAAAACCTATACAAAATATTCCAATACCTAATAAAAGATATTTATAAGTCAGAAAATTAATGAAATTTTTATCTAAAATGTAATACAAAATGAATAAAATTATTGAAGCTAAACCTCCAGTCCTTGAAATAGGATCAACATGAAATGCCTGAGGTTTATTGAAGTCTTTATCTAAAAAAAAATTAATCGTATTATTAGAAAAAATTTTTTCATTTAAAAGCATTAAGAAGAAAGAAGTAACTGCAAAAAGAGAGAGTAAACTTAATTCTAAATTTTCAGGATTCATCTTTTTATTAAACCTTTATTATTTTTTTTAAAAATATAGATACCTGTAAGGATTATAACTAATGAGAATAAAACTCTCCATGTAATTGTTTCGCTCATAAGAAAATATCCGAATATTACTCCAAATATTGGAATTAAATAAGCTACTTGAGTTTGAAAAACTAACCCATTGACGGTTAGAATTCTAAATCTTATTAACCAAGCTAGGCCTGTCGCTATAACACCTAGATATAATAATGATATAGTAGAGGCAAATGATGGACTGGAGTTCCAGGGAGTCTCTATGATTAAAGAACAGGGTAACAAAAATATTATAGACCATAATGTGGTAGATGTAGTCACATTCTCATTTTTCTGTTTTTTTAATTTTAATGTCAATAACCCTCCAATACAATAAAAAGTAGAACCTAATATTGTAATTAAGGCATAAATGTAATTGTCACTATTTATAATAACCCTATCAAAAAATAATAAGACAATTCCACTGAATCCAATCAAAACTCCAAGGGATTTTAAGTAGGATAATTTTTCATCTTTTATAAAAAAATGGGCCAGTATTGATCCGCTCAAAGGTGTGGTGCTCATTAATATTGCTGCAAGATAACTGTTTATCTTCCCTGTGCCGATTGCTATTAATACAAAAGGAATAGCGATATTAGTCAATCCTATTAAAGCGTATATTTTCCAATTATTTCTGAAACCTTTAATTTCAATATTTTTTAACTTACATAAGATTAATAGTGGAACACTTGCAAAAATCACTCTGACTAAAGCAAGCGTAATTGGTTCGTAAGAATAAGTCGCTATCTTAATATTAAAAAAAGAAGATCCCCAAATGATAGCTAATAAAATTAATAAAGATAAATCTAAGGTATTAGCTTCTCTCATTGCAATTGATGATTGTAAGGATGTAAAATTTGCATAGCTGTTATCCTTTTATGTTGTATATTTAGTTTTTTAATATTTGATATGTATATGTCAGAAATTAATTAAACTACATAGGTTTTTTATTATGAGCGCAAAAAACACACTAAAATTTATAAAAGATAAAGAAATAGAATATATTGATCTGAGATTTACCGACCCCAGAGGAAAACTTCAACATTTGACGATGGACAATACTGTTGTAGATGAAAAAATGTTGGAAGAGGGAGTTTTTTTTGATGGATCGTCTATAGCTGGTTGGAAAGCGATCAATGAGTCAGACATGATACTCAAACCGGATCTTTCAAGAGTAATTATCGATCCCTTTAATTCTCACACAACTTTAAATATTTTTTGTGATATTTTAGATGCTGTTAAAAAAGATCCTTACGAAAGAGACCCAAGAGGAACAGCAAAAAAAGCAGAAGCTTACTTAAAAAAATCAGGAATCGGAGATAAAGCTTATTTTGGGCCTGAACCTGAATTTTTTGTTTTTGATGATGTTAGATACAAAAACGATATGAATGAAACAAGTTTTACAATTGATAGTTCAGAAGGTCCCTACAACACTGGAAAAAAATATGAAAATGGTAACATGGGACATAGACCAGGTGTTAAGGGTGGTTACTTTCCAGTACCTCCAGTAGATAGTGCGCAGGATATGCGAGGAGAATATTTAAAAGCTTTAAAAGACATGGGTGTAAAAGTAGAAAAACATCATCACGAGGTTGCTCCAAGTCAACATGAGTTAGGTCTTTATTTTGGAACTTTAACTGATCAAGCTGATAATATCCAACTATACAAGTATGCTGTACAAATGGTTACACACTCGTTTGGAAAAACAGCTACATTTATGCCAAAACCCGTCAAAGGCGATAATGGTTCAGGGATGCATACACACCAGTCTCTTTGGAAAGGTAATACTCCTGTTTTTATGGGAGACAAATATTCTGGTCTTTCTCAAGAAGCTTTATATTACATTGGAGGAATATTAAAACACGCTAAAGCAATAAACGCTTTTTCAAATGCAACAACAAATAGTTACAAAAGATTAATTCCAGGTTTTGAAGCACCTGTGCTTTTGGCTTACTCTGCCAGAAACAGATCAGCTTCATGTAGAATTCCTATTACGATGAATAAAAAAGCGGCTAGATGTGAGGTTAGATTTCCTGATGCAGCGGGAAATCCTTATTTAACATTTGCATCTATGTTAATGGCAGGCTTAGATGGAATAAAAAATAAAATTGATCCAGGCAAATCTTTAGATAAAGATTTATATACATTATCAGAAGATGAGTTGAGAAAAATCCCAACAGTGTGTGGCTCTTTAAGAGAAGCTATGGAAAGCCTAGATAAAGATAGAAAATTTTTAACTCAAGGTGGTGTTTTTACCGATGATCAAATTGATGCTTATATTTCTTTGAAATTCCAAGAAATTCACAAATTTGAACATACGCCTCATCCTATGGAATTTGAGATGTATTACAGTTGCTAGTAATTTAACAATTATTTTTTACTTTTTAAGATCTTTTCGTCAGCAATCTTATTTTTGTTAATACCTTCTTTAATTGTATATTCTAGAGTTCCATTAGCCCCAGCATTAACTGCTTTGATTTTATTTTTAAAGAGGTCTTTTTCTTTTTGCTTTGTTTTTAAATTTTTAGCGTATTCCTCTAAATGCTTTGTGTCTCTCATAATTATCGAATCTTACCAAATATCTTATTTTATTTATAGGGTTTATTTTTATAATAAAAAAACAGAAATATGGTGTTTTATATCAATATAATCTGATATTATCCTCAAAATGAACTCTTCTGTTAATTTTAAAAAAATCGATATAGATGGATATTGCCTTATTCGCTCCTTCCTTGAAAAAAATGAGGTAGACAGGATTAAAAATATAATTACTGACACAAAAAGTCCTAAAGGAAGTAAAAAGACTATTTACGCCAAAAATTTTCAGGAACAACTTATTAAAATCTTTAAGCTTGATATCAAAAAATTTTTTGAAAGTAGATACTTAATAAGTCTGAGTAAAAAAAAAAATTTAAGTTCTATTGCTGATAAATTGTTTAATAAAAAAAGTAATTTAAATATGATTGACGGATATTACAGCAAAATTAGTAATGAAGATGTATTACCTTGGCATTGTGACCAAGCTTATAGTGGAAGAGAAAATATCGATAAATTTTACAATCCGGATGATTTTAATTATAAATTTTTTTTTTATTTAAGCGATGTCGGGCCTAATAATGGATGTACTTCTTTCATTCCTGGTTCACATAAAATTACATATATTATTAGAAAAGGAATATATGAAAACAAGATAAGTTACTCACCTTATTGGACGCTAGAGCAACTTAGAAAGTTTATATTAAAAAATGAAAATTACAAATTCATTAAAGATAATATTGAGAATGAAAATCTATTAAAAAATTTTTTAGATAAAACTAGCTTTGTCGAAAAAGATAACCAAATTAAAGATTTTGACTTTTATGCTGGTGCTGGAGATGTTTTAATTTTTAATGAGGGTGGCGTTCACAAGGGTTCGAAAGTGACAAAAAATGATAGAATGGTTTTAAGATATTTATATTCAAGGAAGAAATGATCTGTTTTCAAACCTTAAATGACTCTCCACAACCACATCTCTCTGTTTCATTTGGATTCTTAAAAATAAATTGTGATGAAAATTTTTCAGTTTTATAATCCATTTCAGTTCCTAACAAATACATAATTGCTTTAGGATCAATAATTACTTTAACTCCTTTATCTGAAATTACTTCCTCGTCGGGCTTAATTTCATTTGCATATTCCATTACATAACTCATGCCAGCACAGCCTCCAGATTTTACACCGATTCTTACTGCTAGAACTTTTTCATCCGCTGATGACATAATTTCTTTTATCCTTGTTGCTGCTCTTGTACTTAGTTTGATTATTTCTTTACTCATAAGTTTAATTCTAATTTAGCTGCCTCTGACATTTTATCTTTGGTCCATGGTGGGTCCCAAACTAACTTTAAGTCAACATCTGAAACTCCGTTAATTTTTAAAACATTATTCTTTACCATTTTTGGCAAACTGTCTGCAACAGGACAATTTGGAGTAGTTAATGTCATTTCTATTAGTACTTTATTCGATTTTTCAATCTCAACTTTATAAATTAATCCTAAATCATAAATATTTACTGGTATCTCTGGATCGTAAATTTTTTTAATCTGATCTATTACACTTTCTTTCAAATTCATTTCATCTCTTATTTTTTAAGGCTGAAGACAATGTGTGCCAAGCCATAGTTGCGCATTTAACTCTCATTGGAAATTCTCTAACTCCCGAAAGTGACATAATTGTTGTTTTCTGATCATCGCTTAAACTATTCATAGTTAATTTTTGACTACTTTTAATCATATTTAAAAAATCCTCAGTAATTTTATTTGCTATTATAACATTTTTTTTTTTGATTATATCTGTTAGAATTGATGCTGAGGCTAAAGAGATAGCACAACCCTCCCCTTCAAAACTAAGGTCTTCTACTTTATTTTCTTTGCTCAACTTAGCAAAAATGTGCACTTTGTCCCCACAAAGTTGGTTGAAACCTTTTGCATCACGATTAAAATCTTTGCACTTTCCTTTGTTTCGAGGATTTTTTCCATGATCTAAAATAATTTCTTGATAAAGTTCTTTAAGTTCCATTAGGTATTAAATATTTTTTTACATTTATTAATCGATTGAAGTAAAATATCAATATCTTCCTTAGAATTATATATTCCTATAGAAGCTCTTGCTGTAGCCGCCACACCAAGTTTTTCATGTAAAATTTGACAACAGTGATGACCAGCTCTTATTGCTACCCCGTCATCATCTAGAATTGTTGCAATGTCGTGGGGGTGTATTCCTTTCATAGTGAATGATATTACAGAAGCTTTCCTCTTTGGTTTTCCTATTATTGTTATAGAGTTGTCTTTTCTAATCTTATCTATTCCATAGTTTAAAACCTCGTTTTCATAGTTAGAAATTTTATCTATCCCTATTTTTTCAATTAATTTAATTGACTCACCAAATGCTACTACTTCGGCGGTTTGCATCGTACCTGCTTCAAATTTTGTTGGGGACTCTGCATAAGTAACATTATCCTTATTAACTTCATTAATCATTCCTCCACCACCTTGGTATGGTGAAAATTCATCTAACCATTTCTTTTTTCCGTATAAAATACCTAGACCGTTGGGGCCGTACATTTTATGACAAGAAATTGCATAAAAATCACAATCTAACTTTTGCATATCAAGTTTTAAATGTGGTGCACCTTGGGTGCCATCTATCAAAACAGGTATTTTTTTTGATTTGGCCAAATCGATTATTTCATTTAGTGGGCTAATTCCTCCAGTAACATTTGATATATGAGTAAGAGCAATTATTTTGGTTTTATTCGTAATTAATTTTTTGATTTCGTTAACATCAATTTCTAGGTTATTATTTGTTTTAGCAAATCTAACTGTAGCCCCTTTATTTTTTCTTAAATAATGCCAAGGAACATAATTTGAGTGATGTTCCAACTCTGTCAAAATAATTTCATCACCTTTTTTTATAAACCTTTCACCAAAACACTGCGCCACAAGGTTTATAGATTCAGTTGCCCCCTTAGTGAAGATTATTTCCTCTCTAAATCTAGCATTGATAAATCTTTGAACCACATCTCTAGTTTGTTCAAATCTATTTGTAGCTTTTACTGCCAATGTATGAACACTTCTACCAACATTTGAAAATTCTTTTTCATAAAAATGAGACAATCTATTAATTACAGATTTAGGTTTTTGCGATGAATTTGCACTGTCAAGGTATACTAAGGGTTTACCATTGATAGTTTGACTGAAAATTGGAAATTCTTTTTTTATATCATTAATTCTCATAATTTATGTTTTTCTCTATATGTTCTTCAATTAATTTTTTGACTTGTAGATCTTCTATTTCTGAGACCACATCATTTAAAAAACCTTTAATGATTAATTTTGTTGCCTCTTTTTTAGATAACCCTCTGGTCATAAGATAATGGACAGCATCTTCATCAATATTTCCAGATGTAGAACCATGTGAACATTTGACATCATCAGCATAAATCTCCAATTCTGGTTTTGTGCTAAATTCCGATTTATCATCTAATATTAATCCTTTGCTAATTTGGTAGGCATCTGTTTTTTGAGCGCGATCAGATACTTGAACTTTTCCCTGAAAAACACCTTTGCTATTACCTTGCAAAATATTTTTAATTTTTTGATGACTTTTACAATTTGGTTCACGATGAAACATATTGGTTTTTACTTCGTGGTGTTCATCATTTTTTATGATTGCAGCAGAGTTTATTTTTGCGAAAGAATTTTCACCGTTTAAAGAAATTTCATAGTCATCTTTTCTAAACTTAGAACCTGAACCAAAGATGAAATAATTAAATACAGACCCTTTTTTTGAATTTAAGTCGTTAATTTCAACTTGATTTTTTGTGTAATTAAATCCGTTTGAGTTATTTTGATTTATAAAATAGTAATCAACTTTACTTTCATTAATTTGGAATTTTTGAAAAGTATTTTTAAAATATTTGGATTTTGATTTGTCAATATCTACTTCTATTATGGTGCACTCGCTATCTTTTACTTCTATAGTATTTGTATTATTGATCATTTTATTTTGTAGTTCATTGTTATAATGATTGTATATCACTAAAGGTTTATCTAAGTTGTATAATTGCAAAACAAATCCCCTATCTATGAATGACAAGTTAAGCGATAACATCTCATCTTTTTTTGACTGTTTTTCAACAGTTGGCCTCCCGGGAGTTAGTTTATAACTCATGCCATAAAATATTGAATGGTCTTTCAAGTGACCAACCGGCCTAATGTTATTCGGCGATAGTTTTTTTTTTAAATCAAAATCAATTAAAGTACCATTCAAATTCGTAATTGAATAATGATCGAAATTAAAATTTTTTTTGGGAATATATGAAGTTTTTTTTTTGAAAGGTGTTAATTGGTCGAAATTAGAATTTAAAATTTTATTTAAATCTGTAAATTTCCAATCTTCCTTTTTTTTATTTGGGAGTCCCATTTCTACAAAGCTATTGAAAAAATCTCTTTGAGAAAGAGTTAAACCTTTATCTTTTAAATCATCTTTTGAAGTATTTATTTTCATATTAATTAAAATTTTTATACCCGGTTTTCTCCAATTCATTTGCTAATTTAGAACTTCCTGTTTTTGCAATTACTCCATTAGATAAAACATGTACAAAATCTGGTTTTATATAATCAAGTAATCTCTGATAATGAGTGATAATTAAAAAAGCGTTATCCTTATTTTTAAAAGAATTAACTCCACTAGCAACTATTTTTAAAGCGTCAATATCTAATCCTGAGTCCGTTTCATCAAGTATAGATAATCTTGGTTCTAATAATTTCATCTGTAATATTTCATTTTTCTTTTTTTCTCCTCCAGAAAAACCAACATTTAGTTGCCTAGATAGAAATTTTTCATCAATATTTAATTCTGATGCTTTTTCCTTAATAAGTTTTAGGAGTGTTAGCGTATCTAACTCTTTCTCGCCTTTTGACTTTCTAATAGAATTTAGTGATGTTTTTAAAAAGTTACTGGTATTTACCCCTGGAATTTCCAAAGGATATTGAAAAGCTAAAAATATTCCTTTTCTAGCTCTTTCTTCTATAGGTATGTCTTTTAAATCTTGTCCATCAAACTTTAAGCTTCCGCTAATATCATACCCATTTTTTCCGGATAAAACATTTGCCAAAGTACTTTTGCCAGATCCGTTGGGACCCATAATTGCATGAACTTCACCTGGTTTGATATTTAAATTCAAACCTTTAATTATAGATTTTTCTCCTATAGAGGCTTTTAAGTTTTTAAGTTCAAGCATTAACCTACGCTCCCTTCAAGACTTATAGAAACAAGTTTTTGCGCCTCCACTGCAAATTCCATCGGCAATTGCTGTAGAACTTCTTTGCAAAACCCGTTCACGATTAAGCTAACAGCCTCTTCTTGATCTAAACCTCTTTGGTTGCAATAAAATAACTGATCCTCATTAATTTTAGAGGTTGTAGCTTCGTGCTCTATTGTAGATGTAGAGTTTTTATTTTTAATATATGGTACTGTATGTGCTCCACACTTATTTCCCATTAATAAAGAATCGCACTGAGTATAATTCCTAGAATTAGATGCTTTCGTATTTATGTCAACTAAACCTCTGTAAGTATTATCAGCCTGGCCTGCGGAAATTCCTTTTGAAATAATTTTACTTTTTGTATTTTTGCCTAAATGGATCATTTTAGTTCCAGTATCAGCTTTTTGATGGTTGTTAGTTATAGCAATCGAGTAAAATTCTCCAACTGAGTTGTCACCTTGTAAAATACAGCTAGGATATTTCCAAGTTATTGCTGAACCTGTTTCGACCTGTGTCCAAGAGATTTTTGAATTTTTTCCTCTGCAAGCTCCTCTTTTAGTGACAAAATTATATATCCCTCCCTTTCCATCTTTATCACCGGGATACCAATTTTGAACTGTTGAATATTTTATTTCCGCATCGTCCAAAGCAATCAATTCTACATTAGCAGCGTGTAATTGGTTTTCATCTCTCATCGGAGCTGTACATCCTTCTAAATAACTCACATAACTTCCTTTATCTGCGATGATAAGAGTTCTCTCAAATTGGCCAGTTTCTGACGCATTAATTCTAAAATAAGTTGATAGTTCCATTGGACATCTAGTATTCGGTGGAATGTATACGAAAGATCCGTCAGTAAATACAGCTGAGTTTAAAGTCGCAAAATAATGATCAGTTAAAGGAATTACAGAGCCAAGATATTTTTTAACAAGTTCAGGATGTTTTTGAATAGCTTCAGAGATAGAGCAAAAGATTATTCCTTTGTTAGTAAGTTCTTTTTTATAAGTGGTAGCGACTGAAACTGAGTCAAACACAGCGTCTACTGCGACCCCACTTAATCTCTTTTGTTCATCTAGAGGAATACCTAGCTTTTTATATGTTTCTAAAAGTTTTGGATCAACTTCATCTAAACTTTTTGGTTTATCCTTCGTGCTTTTTGGTGCAGAATAATAATATAAATCTTGATAGTTGATCTTTGGGTATTTTGGTTTTTGCCAGTTAGGTTCTTTCAATTTTTTAAGTCTTTCGAAGGCTTTAAGTCTCCAGTCTAATAGCCACTTTGGTTCCTTCTTAATATTGGATATAAATTTTATTGTATCTTCATTAAGACCTTTTGGCGCCTTAAAACTTTCAATATCAGTAGTAAAACCGTATTTATAATCCTTCAATGATTTAATATCTGGTTTACTCATTATTTCTCATACTCTTGTTAGTTAAATCGGCTAATTTTATGTTTTCAAAAAAATGATTTATATGTTGGTCAAGTTGATCCCACAAATTATGGGTAATACATTTTGAAAATCGATTATTGCATCCTTTTTTTGAGTCTTTTTTACAATTCAAAGTTCTTACCTTTTCATTGACTGCGAAAATAATATTAGAAAGTTTAATATCATCTGGAGATCTGTCTAATACATATCCACCGGTAGCGCCTCTCGAACCTCTTACTAAATTTTTATTTTTTAACAAAATAAAAATTTGTTCGAGGTATGCTAATGAAATATTTTGTCTTAATGATATTTCATTTAAACTAATCGGCTTTCCTTTAGAAAAAGTGGCCAGATCTGCCATAGCCATTACCGCGTATCTTCCTCTAGTAGTAAGTTTCATTTTAATTGCCTTGTAATATAACAATTTAGAGGCATTTCCTAGTGCTATAGTAGGATTTAAAATATTATATTTGCCGCACTAAAATGTGTTATAAATCTATTTTTTTTTGTAACTAATAATCATTATTAATTGTGAAACCAAAAAGTAAAGAAATTTTCATACCTGGACCCTCAGGAAGGCTTGAGGGTAAATATTATAAAAATCCAAAATTTGGCTCACCTGTTGCAATAGTATTGCAGCCCCATCCCCAGTATGGTGGAACAATGAATAACAAAATTGTTCAAACTATTTATAATATTTTTTTAGAAAACGGTTTTTCAGTTCTAAAAATTAATTTTAGAGGAGTTGGGAAAAGCGATGGTGTATTTGATAACGGTCAGGGAGAATTATCAGATGCTGCTGCGGCTCTGGATTGGATTGAGAGAGAAAATCTAGACTACAGTCAATGTTGGGTTTCTGGTTTTTCTTTTGGAGCGTTAATTTGTATGCAATTAATAATGAGGAGACCCGAAGTAAACAATTTTATTGCGGTTTCTCCTCAGCCTAATGTGTATGATTTTTCTTTTTTAGCCCCTTGTCCCACTTCCGGGCAAGTTGTTTATAGTGACAATGACGAATTAGTGACAAAAGATAGTATAATAGAATTAGACAATAGAATTAAAAGTCAAAAAGGAGTTGAGGTTCTTTTTTCTAAAATTAAAGGTGCAAATCATTTTTTTAAAGAAAAGGAGGATGAATTACGATCAGTAATAGAAAAATATATTAAGGAAAAAACTGCACTTATTTAAATTTCGATAACTTCCCCCCTACTGTCGGATTCAAACATCCAGTTGTCTCTGGAAATGAAACGGGTAAATTCAATAATTTTCTTATAGCTAAATAAGCGAATGCTTGAGACTCAACAAAATCTCCATTAATTTTTAGATCGTCAATAAGATAAATCTTTCCTATTATTTTTTCCTGAATACTTTTAATCAAAAAATTATTATATCTTCCTCCCCCACATATATATATAATTTTATTAGATATTTTTTGAGATAAAATTTGAGCTGTAAATTCTGTTAAAGTAGCTGCCCCATCTTTTAGAGAAAGACCTCTTACGAATGAAATATCAAAATCACTGGTGTCAAAAGATTTATTTTTACTTACTAAATTATTGAAATAATTATCTAAAGCTTGATCTAAAATAATTTTGTTTATATTTCCTATCGCAGATATTTTACCCTCATTATCAAAAATTTTGTTTGAATTATTTCTGATCCATTTATCAATTAAACAATTACCTGGACCTATATCAGAGCTTGTGATTTTGCCTTTGCTATTGAGAGATGTTAAATTGGCTATTCCTCCAATATTTAAAATGCTTGCAGGTAATTTAATATTGTTTTTTTCTAAAATGAGTTTATGAAAAATTGGTGTTAGAGGAGCTCCCTCTCCATTGTTTTTTAAATCATTTTCTCTAAAATTAAAAACTACCGATTTTTTTAAAAGTCTTGACAATTTTTTTCCATCTCCTAATTGTATTGAAATTTTTTCCTTAGCATTATGAAAAATTGTCTGCCCATGAAACCCAATTATATCAATTTGGTGATCTTTGAGAATATCTCTAAGAGAGTTAGCGTGAAAAACAGTAATTTTTTCCTCCATTAATTTTAAATCCCTTGAAAATCTTTTTAAATCTTTTGTGGTTAAAATTTTTTCTTTCAGGTCTAGTAGCTTTTTTCTTAGATCATTGTTATATGGAAAATATTTATCTAATATATGAAGATAACCATTTTTACCGTCTGATTTAATTATTGAAACATCTAAACCATCACCAGAAGTTCCACTCATTAAACCTAGGGATGTATATTCTTTTATCATAAATATATTATTTATATTAAAATTGGTATAATAGTATCATAATTACAGAATTCCTATGAAAAGTGACTTTTTAATTGATATGAAGTTCCGTGGTTATCTTAATCAGTGCACTGATTTAGATAAACTTGATGAACTTTGTAGTAAAAAATCAATATCTGCTTACATTGGTTTTGATTGCACGGCAACGAGCCTACATGTTGGAAGCCTTCTTCAAATTATGATTTTAAGATTGCTTCAAAAACATGGTCACAGACCTATAGTTTTACTTGGTGGTGGAACCACACTAATAGGTGATCCTTCTGGAAAGGAAAAAACTAGAAAAATTTTAAAGAAAAAAGAAATTCTTAAAAATGCAAAAAATATTCAAAAGTTATTTAAAAAACTTCTTGATTTTAAAAATAAAAAAACGAAACCAATATTTGTAAATAATTATGATTGGTTAGGAAAATTAAGATATATTGACTTCTTGAGAGATATTGGATCACATTTTACAATCAATAAAATGTTAACTTTTGACAGTGTAAAACTAAGATTGGAAAGAGAGCAGTCTCTTAGCTATATGGAATTTAATTATATGATTTTACAAGCTTATGATTTTTATCAATTGTTTAAAAATAAAA
>MDSZ01020732.1_pt1 | contig 15193 bp, 12 predicted proteins | sample 811201 | NCBI WGS metagenome assembly MDSZ01 (sample SAMN05326647, study PRJNA326480) | marine metagenome | isolation source: seawater | place: Indian Ocean: North | collected 2010
AGATGGAGTTAGTGGTAAATTACTTGATAGGGATGATTTAACGGCATGGCACGTAGCATTACAAGAAGCGAGCAAACAAGATAATAGAGAAAAATGGACGAAAGAAGGAAGGAAAAGAATTGCTGAACTTGATTTATCTCCAGATAATCACGCTAGACGGATAAAAGAAATATTAATCTAATTTTTCCTATCTAATGAGTAATCTATTTTATACGTGATAAATATTGAAGAAATTCCTATGATTAGCAATAAAGCGGAGATTAATGGTTCTGTTGTGACTGTTTTATTTATTGGAAGCCAAAACGGTATTAAATCGAGAATAGATTCATTTCTAACAATTTTTCCACCTATTGAAGCAACAGTGATTGTCATAGTGAAGGCTAATATAGATGTAATTACTTGTAATAAATTGGTCTTTTTACTCTTCCATATTTCTGAGCCCATCCTGATTCGGCCGATTAAATATGAAGCCCAAAAACCAAATGCTAATCCGCTGTATAGAAATTTATTGTAGAGTAATTCCGAGCCTGCGGGATTACCTGAAACTGAAAGTGTTCCCGTAAAAATTGCAAATGGCATCATTACTGATCCCAATAATGCACCCATAAATCCTGCACGATCCATGGTAAGTAACATATTTTCAGATAGTCTCAACCTATCATAAGGAATAGAGAATGCAAACTGGAGACAAAATAGATTGCAAATAACTGCTAAAGTTAAGCTTCCTATTGTTATTTCAACAATAGCAGCATGGAAGGTAGCAGCACTAACCATCAATAACACCACCATTTGGAGGGTTATCAGGATCGATGACCCATTTATTTTCTATATTGTCCCACAACCAACCGGGGTGATCAGGATGCTTGACCAATCTTTTATTACCTTCATTTTTTTTAGAAAAATTAGTTTTTTGTAGAGATTTTTTAACATTAATTTTGGAAAAATATAATTGTAATGTTGTAATAAATCCTATTATTATAGTTGCATAGGCCAATGACTGTAATCTAGCTCCAAGTAGTGAGCCTTCAAAATCAACTAGAGAAGTACCTACTGTTAGTAATGGTTGTTTTATTGAATAGTTACCATTAGATGTAATTACACTGTATTGAATCACATTGTCGCCATAGGTAGGAGGGATATCAACCGACCAAGTGTCTTTTTCAATTAATGATACATTTGCTATGGTTTCGAACCATTCTCCTTCTAGTTTCCATTTGACTTGAATTGAATCAGTATTCTTTGTCATTATAATAATATTTGTAGAATCGCCTGGAGATCTGTATTCTGGTGCAACCCAAGATTCTGAGAAACCAGGAAGATTTTCAGGTGGAATTTGTACATCAATAATTAATGGATTTGATACTCCAGTATATGCTAGATTATCAGAATTAGAGATACGACCATGATTCATTTGAGCATATAGATTGTAATTACCTCCTTGATCTGGCGCAAATAGTATCCAAGTCAATGTTACTGAATTACTGGAAGAGACAGTAGTTTCTACATAATTATTAATTCCTCCATTTGGATCTTGAATAATGCTCCATCCATGATCAGAAGGATGATCGGAGTTCCCATTTAATGAGCTCAATAAGAAAATACCAACAATCCGGTTATTGGATAGTGTCATATCACTAGCAGTTACATGTACCGCTACCGCATTACCAGCATATACATTTCTTTGAATTTCAATAGTCAATATTCCATCAGAATTTGCTGAAAGAGAAGGGTCTCCATGACAAGAACCTCCGCAAGTAAAGTCACGATTATTGTCACCATTTCCTCCAGGATTAGCTACTGAGAAAGTAGTAGAGGAAAGTAATACGAAGATTATGGCTATAATTGATAATTTATATTTCAATACTTGTCCCTCCTTAGAAATAAATTAAGAACGATAGTTGATATTCCAATGATAATCAATATGAAAGAAGAAATTATTGATAAAAAGGAATTTTCTGAATTATCATTGAGATTAATATCAACTGCTGAAGAAGCATCAATACTCGCGACATTAGCATCTTCTGAGACCCAAATTACTTCTTCTCCATTTGAATAAGTAGTTATTGCATAATAAAGTTCTGCACCTATTGGTACTTTTTCAGACCATGTTGTTTCATTTGTGATTCCAATCGGAATTAATCTTGTTGGAATCGGTTGTCCCCATTGAGGTCTTTCATCGAGTGATGTAAGTCCAATTACAGAATCGATGGGACTAGTTGACCTATAAATATTGAACGTAGTTGAAGGTCCATCCCAAGTCCACTGGATATTGATATTTAATCCATCAATATCTGTAGCTATATTATCAACTGTTTTTATTGTATTAATGTTTATATTAGTTTGAATAGTAGATGATTTTCCCAAATCATCAGTAACTGTAAGAATAATTTGATGTGTTCCAGGCTCTAACAATAGATTGATAATTTGACCTGGTATTTCTTGGCCATTGATTGTCCATACCCAAGAGATAATGTTGCCATCAATATCTGTAGATAGAGAACCATCTAAAGAACTGAGTGAGCCAGGTACAATTGAATCTGAAATATCATTAATCAATGCTACAGGAGGAATATTGGAGATAATTATTGATGCATAAGACTCACTAAACAAACCAAAAACATCAGAAGTTTTTACAACAACAGACCAAGTTTGTCCGGGACTTAATAGATTTGAAGATATATGCGTTTCATTATTTAATTCAGGTACATGAAATCCATTCCTTGACCAGAATATGGAAATAGTTATTTCATCATTATCTATATCTCTATATCCAATTGTTAAAGTTAGGTTTTCATTAGAGAAAACATCGCTCTGATTTTCAATAATATTTTCTTCTATTGGTATGACAATTCCTTTATTTCCATTTTTCATAGATATAGTGGGTTCAAGAGGAGCAGCATTAACAATAGTAATCTCCGGGGCAGTGAAAATCGCTCCAAAATCTTCCCCATCATTCGGAATTATTTGATATTGCCAGATTTGATTACGTTCAGTTAGATATGAAGGTATTGTCAATAAATCGTCATAATCCGATATATAAATTCCATTAACAAACCATATTATTTCACTATTAGACTCAAAATCTCCATCTGCATCATATTGATTCCAAGATATGGAGATGTTATCTGCTGTTGTAAAATTTTCAGTTGATGTTGTCGATGAGATTACCACAGGAGGCGTATTCTCGATTAGAATATTATCTGAATGAAACCAATCTGACCATGCTATACCATCGTTAACTCTAACAGAAAAATTCCAAATATCATTTTTTCCTGTAGAAATATTTGAAATTAAATTAAGATTATCTAGATTTGGCATATAAAAAGTATTTCTATACCAGTTAATCTCAGTATTTTGTAAATCATCATCGTCAGCATCAAAATAAATGATATTGAATTGGAGATTATCAGAAGTAGTAAAGTTAGAATTTAAAAATTCTATATCAATTTCGGGAGGGGTATTTGAACTACCAATTTGTATTAAATCACTCCATACTGTTTCACCAGAATCTTCGCCATCATTTGGAGTAATGGATACTTGCCACGTATCTCCATATCTAATCATTAAATTAGAAATATTAACTAAATTATCAATTTCATTTTGTCTTACTCCATCAAGATACCAATGAATTTCAGTATCTTGTTCTAAATCACCATCCAAATCAAAATATTCATAATTCAAAAATAAGTTATCATCATCATTCGGATTTTCGGGAGTTATTTCAATATCTAATATGGATGGGGCAGAATTTTCTATCTCAATAGGGCCTACTGAAACTTGATTTCCAAATTCTATGCCATCATTCGGTGTAACCAAAGCTTCCCAAATATCTCCTTTTACAATGAGATTATTTGGTACCGATGTTAAATTATCTACTGAAGAAGTAGATATATTATTTAATTTCCATCTAATCTCTGTATCTTGTTCTAAGTCTCCATCAGCATCGAAAAAGGTGTAGTTAATTGAGAGGCCGGTTAATTTTGTAGGATTTAATTCATTAAATGATAATGAAGATGCTTCAGGAGGAGTGTTTTGACTAACACTTTCTACAGAAGTAAAAGGAGATATAGTGCCCCAAGAATCTCCAGAAGTGCCTCCATTTCCATTGGCAGATAGTACTGCTAATTCAAAAATTACATTTCCAGAACCCGAAGAAGGAGATTCCCAATACAATCCCCAAGACCTGTAATCAGGTGTCGTATGGGTTGCCTGATTTCCTGCTGCATTCACTTGGACACTTCCTATACTGATTCCAGTAGAAAAAGTACCTTGACTAGCTTCAAGTGAAAATCCCCCTTTACTACCTGAAACTCCCCCTGTAAGTCCAATTTGGATGGAGTAAGAAGTAGAAGGGGTGTATGATGAAGGAAAATTATGTGTTGGGGTGGTTGATGTTGACGATGAAGAGTGACAACTACACCCGTTGGACGAATTAAATTTACCATCTTCATTAGCAATAACAGGAGTTGAAAATGACAAAACCAACATGACTAGTGTCACCACAGCCAGGGCTTTACGGCGATCCATACCTTTATCCGGGTGTAAAGTATAACATAATATATTGTAATTTTTGATTGTTTATCCGTTGAATATATGGGCAAGATTGTCTTGGCGGTAACATGCCTGCAATAGAGACAGTAGCGATAATTGGATCAGGAAACATGGGATCAGGTATAGCACAAAAATCTGCACAAGAAAAATTTAATGTTCAAATGGTAGATAGAGAAGAAAAATGGGTAAAAAGAGGTCAAGAAATAATCTCAGATTTACTAGATCAAGCATTGGAAAGAAGAATATTTTCTGATAAACAAATTGATTCAATTAAATCAAGAATTGAGGGAGTTGTCGGGACTGAAAATATCAATCCCAATACAGATTTAGTTATTGAGGCTGTTTTTGAGGATTTTGAAATAAAAAAAGAAGTCTTTGCAATACTAGATGGTGTATGTAATCATAATACAATTCTTGCGAGTAATACTTCATCACTATCAGTTAATGATTTAGCAAAGGCTACAAATAGACCTGAGCGTTTTGTTGGATTACACTTTTTTTATCATCCAGCAAAAAATAGACTAATAGAAATAATCCCAGCTGAAACCACCTCTGAAGAAACATTACTTGCTGTAGAAGCATACTGTAAGGCCATGGGCAAAGTAGTAATTGTGTGTAAAGATAGGCCTGGTTTTGTAGTGAATAGATTTTTTGTTCCCTGGTTAAATGAAGCTTGCATATTATTAGAAGAAGGGGTGGCATCAACTGCCCAAATAGATTCTATAGCGTGTGATGCGTTTGATATAGGCATGGGGCCATTTGCATTGATGAATCTGACTGGGCCTTCAATAGCACTACATGCAACAGATTACCTTGCTGATCAATTAAATACTCCGAGATACAAAGGTGCATCCAATTTGAGAGAAATGGTAGCCAATAATAAAGCCTGGGAAATTGATAATAATACAAAATACAGTGAATCTGTTAGAAAAATAGTCGAAAAAAGACTACTTGGACAGGTTTTTGCTGTAGCATCGCAAATTGTAGATGAAGAGATTTGTTCTAAAGAAGATGTAGATAGAGGCGCCAAAGTTGGGCTTAGATGGAATAAAGGACCATTTGAATTGGCCAACAAAATAGGAATCAATACAGCATACGAAATATCAAAAGAATATTGTGAATTGGCTAATTTAAAAATACCCAATTTATTAAAAACGCAAAAAGAGAGTAGTAAACCATTTGATTTTTCATATGTTGATGTAATAATTTCTAAAGATATAGCAACTGTTAGACTTAACCGTCCTGAAGCAATGAATGCCCTAAATGTTGATTTGGTTAATGAATTAGGTCAAAAAATAGATGATTTGAATGATAGGGATGACATTAATGCTATTATTTTAGAAGGCGCAGGTAAAGCATTTGTTGCTGGAGCCGATGTCAAGTTTTTTGTAGATAAAATTAAACAAAATTCGTTTAAAGAAATATATGATTTTACAGCTTATGGCCACGAAGTATTATCTAAACTAGAAAATAGTTCAAAGGTAACTATTGCCCTAACAACTGGTTTGACATTAGGAGGAGGATTAGAACTAGCACTTGCCTGTGATTATAGAATTGGTACGAATAAAACTCAAATGCGTTTTCCAGAAACTAATATAGGAATTTATCCTGGTTTGGGCGGAACACAAAGAACTGTAAAGATTTGTGGAGTAGAGGTCGCTAGATATGCAGTTCTTGCTGGAAATTTCTTAAATGCAGAAACTGCGAATGCATTTGGTTTAATTACACATCTTGTTGATCAAAATTATATAACAAAAACCATTAATGAAATAATAGTAGGTGGTAAACCTAATAATAAATTCAGACATCAACCAATAGATTTTGAAAATAAAAATGTTGTTTTTGCTAAAAAATTCTATTCTGATGATAATATTAAACTGATACTTGATGGAAATCAACCAAAAGATATTCAAGGAATAGATGAAAATATGATGTTGAGACAAATGAAGTCAATTTCTTATACTGCACCCATAGCACTAGAAATTGCTGCAGATTTATTAGAAATTGCTAACTCCAAAGATATATCATTATCAGATGGTTTATCTCAGGAACTATCAAATCTAGAAAGAATATTCTCAACAAACGATGCTTTAGAAGGCCTTTCTTCTTTGATCGAAGGAAGAAGGCCTTCCTACACTAATTCTTAATTATCTTCTGCGAGAATGTAGTGGCCAAGCAGGTGCTCTATATTCTGCTATAGAAATAATAATCAATTCTTTTATTTTATTCAATACCAATTTTAAAACTCCTTTAATTCATCATTTTCAAATACTTCATCCATCCATTTTTCTAAAAATTTGTCCACTTTTATCGCCTCCTTAACTCGGTGTTATTTCTACACTGAACTAGAGAGATTCTGTATATTAACTGAGCAGTATACATGCACACATCGAGGTGTATTTTATACACTAGATAGTTTTGGAGTAACTAGATAGCATGCCAAGAGAACCTATGAAAATCACAAATTCGGATTATGAAGTAATTGATGAAGCGATAAAAGAGGTCAAAAAAAGTGGTACAACAATAAGAAAAACCTTTGCTCCATATAATGAAAACGGCGAATATGATATTGAATGGGAAGTGGGTGCTGCAGTAGAGGCTTTTTCTAGCTTCAGCTCGCGTTGGAGCATAGAGATTTTAGCAGCACTCTACATTGCTGGAGATCGTAGATTTAATGAAATGAGAAATTTACTAAAGGGAATAAGTAGTAGAACATTGTCTGATAAATTGACTCATTGTGCTGATTTAGGTTTAGTAAATAGAATTGTGGATGAGGGTCCACCAATACGAGTAAGATATCAATTAACAGATCACGGAAGAAATGCTGGGAGATTACTGAGTCCGCTTGTTGCTTACATGAAAATTCAGCAAGGAAGAGTGATTATAGATAAATAAAATAGAGCATTGATGACTCAGGAGACCATGTATACTTATAGGTCATAATGTAGGGTTTTGTTTGTGGCTTTACTAGAACAATGGCGTGCAACCTACCCCGTGACTACTGATATTTTTACCGCAATTATTGGTGGAACATTGGGAATTGGGTCAATAATACCTTTTTTCGCACCTCCTATGATGCAAGGGACTATAACGGCACCCAGAGAATCTTATGAGCATCCACTAAGAAGAAGGATTATTTCCACACTTGTTAAATCTCCAGGAATACATTTTAGAGAATTACAACGACAATTAAATGCAGCAAATGGTACACTTAGACATCATTTGAGAGTTTTGACGAATGAGAAATCAGTTACTTTGATGTCAGTTAATGGGAGGACGTGTTACTATGCAGGAGCTCCTGCACAAGTAGAAATACTGGCGGGATCTGGTGTTACAGATCAATATAAAGCTGCATCTATGTTGCCAGTAGGTCTCTCAGGAGTACAGAAAAGTATAGTAAAACAGTTATCAAATTCTCCAGAGCCAGTTTCTCAGGCACAACTTGCTAGAGATTTGGGTCGTTCACGCGCATCCGTACACTCGGCTATCACAGTACTCAGAAATAGGGGCATTATTAGTGAAGAGGGAATATCACTTGCTCCACATATTAATGCATTACATCAATCTAGTGTTGATTATCCGTGGTTAGGTATTCGTCAAGAATTAGTATAAATAACACTCGAAACATAGCCAATGCTCTTGAGCCATGTAATATTCGAGTATACTATGATTAGACTAGACCTGGTAGAAAAGTCTATGCCAACAGGCAGTAAAAATTCAGATGTTCTACTTGGTTGGATTTTAGATTCATTAGGATTGGTTAGGAGGAAAATTGAATCTTGGGGAGATGAGGAGGAGTTTGGAGCATTACATAGAATAATGTCTGAAGCATTATTATTAGAACCCTTAAAAGGATGGGATATCAAAACTCTGGGAGATGTTTGTGGATTATCTCAAACAGGTATGCATCATCAAATATTGAAATTAAAAGAGTCTGGGCTGATTTCTTCAGAAAATTATGGAAGATGGCACATTTATGTCTTAAGAGGTGGAACAATAACTTCTGCGGTTAATCTAATGGCAGTTCAAGCAAAAGAAATTATTGAATTAAGATTATTAGAACTAAGCAATCATATTAAATACTCTGAAAAAAGAATGGAAATCCCAAGTGAGTCAACAGATAAAAATTTTAAAATTAGGATATCAGAACCTTCTGCAATAAAAATTGAAGAAGATAGATTACATGTGCTATTGGATGATTTAGGTTTAAACGGAGATAGGGCTAAAATTAAAGATGATTTGGCTAAAAGGGTTTTCAAAGAGTTAGCAGAAAGTAGTAATCCAATTACGATTCTCTCTCTTTCCGATAAATTTTCGGAATCAAGATCTAGAATTAGAAGAATAATTGATAGATTTAGAAATTCAAACATTATTGAGAGAGTACCAATGTTAGATCGGATAGCCCAAGATGTTTATATTGGCATGACAAGACAATATGAGGCTAGAGGGGAAGAATGGCTATTTGCAAGAGGTGGCCTTGGAAGAATAAATGAAGAAATTGCGATAGAATTAGTTGATGGAATAAAAAATAAAATTTTGGATAGCGATAAAGTTCAACAAATAATTTTGCCATTGTCCATTGAAAAGCAGAAAATATTACTTAATACATTAGGAGGTAGGATGCCTTATGGTTATAGAATAAAGGGTCGTGATGGAGAAGAAATGAAAGAGAATGTCATGAGAAGTGTAGATAGAACTCTTCTTAGATTGAAAACAGTTGCGGAAAGACTTGAGAAATCAATTATTAGAAATGACTAAACTTTTAATTCCTCGTGAATCAAATTTTCCAAATAGTTACTTACTTTTTTTCCTAATTCTTCCTGAGTCGTTACAGAGTGAAGTTTGACACGCATTGCTGATGCTCCAGATAGTCCTTTAGTAAAAGAAATGGCGTGTCTTTTAATATTTTTATTCATTTTTTCCCCATAAACTTCTTTACTAATTTCGAGGTATCGATTCCAACACCATAATCTTGCTGTTGCTGAATTATCTTCTTTCCAAGGAGGTGGTGATTTGATCCAGCCTAAATCTCGTTTTATCTCATAAAAAATATTTGGCATACCTATAGCACCCCTACCAATCATCAAACCTGCTGATTTAGTAGAATCCATACATGACTTAGCAGAAGCAGAGTCTACTACATCGCCATTTGCAATTACTGGGATTTCTACACCATCAACTATTTCTCTTATTTGTTCCCAATCTGCATATCCGGAATATCGTTGCTTGAGTGTTCTGCCATGAACACAAATTCGATGTATTCCTTCTTTTTCTAATCTTTGAGCAACTTCTAAAGCAGTATTTGGACCAGATCCAGTACCCAATCTTACTTTTACAGAAATAGGTACTTCAGCAACATCTAAACATGCCCTAACCATCTTTACAATTCTATCAGGATCGCGAAGTAATGCTGCACCCGCATCATTTCGGCATACTTTAGGTGCTGGACAACCAAAATTTATATCAATTATATCAGCTTTTTTTTGTAATAACTTGACGGTTTTTACCATTTCTTCAGTCACTCCCCCGAAAATCTGAGGTATAAACGGTTTCTCAAGAGGGTGACTTTCTACTTTTAGCCATGAATGTGAAGCATGTCTTGATAATCCAGCGGCTGCAGTAAATTCGGTTACAGTAAAATCAGCCCCACATTCACGTGCAAGGATTCTGTATGCTAAATCAGAAACTCCAGCCATAGGTGCTAGAAAAAGTGGTACTGATGCACCTGTCATTGATTGTCGGATTAATAACACCTCTATGAGGGCGTCGGGATACTTAGAAAGTAGATTCCCAATCTTCTACATCTTGGGAACGTTCCCAGTCAGCATCTGTAATAGTTCCCCTTATTTTTAGAGATTCACGAGATAATAACCAAAATATTAGAGCTAAAGATCGGCGTCCTTTGTTATTAGCGGGAAGAGCAATGTCAACATTCCTCAATTTATTATTAGCATCGCATATTGCAACAACAGGTAGACCTGAATTTACCGCTTCATTAAGTGCTTGTGAGTCTGCTGCAGGATCAGTGACTATAATCAACTCAGGCTCTATATATGTACGTAATCGTGAGTTAGTAAGAGTACCTGGAATAAAACGTCCGACTATATGCTTAGAACCAATTGATTGGGCAAACATACGGGCTGGTCTTTGTCCATATTGACGAGCGCTAACTACAAGAATCCTATCTGCATCATAATTTGAAATAAATTTTGCAACAGTTCTAATTCTAGAATCTGTTTGATTTAAGTCAATAAGATGTAAACCAGCTTCTTGCCTATCAGTATCGAGAAACCTTTTCATATCAGCTGATTTTTGATTTGTACCGATATGAACAGCATGTTGCTCATACGTTTCAAAAGGAACTAATGGAGTCATATCCTCAACCATGATCAAACCTCAGTAGCGCGGCCACCTGCCTTGTATTGATAAGCACTACGCATGAGATGGAGTAGTCTAACTCTTAAGATCAGAGACAAAGGTGCATTCTCCAACATCATCTATTTCAGGAAATCGAATGCAAGGTTTAGTAATTGTAGCATAGACTTCAAAATGATCATGGAAAGATAATTGATCTACTGGAGCTGTTATGCCGTAACCTCTAGCCTCAACAACCAAATCCCATTCTCCTAAAATAAAATCACTTTTTCCGAATGTGAATCTTTCTAATGGATAATCCTGTGTAGCTCTTGCTTCCCAGAATGGAGAAGAAATATCTCTTGTTCCTGGTTGCCATAATTTAACATCAACATACCGTACCTCATTTGTTTCATTCCCTAGTAAATCTTCTATGTATGTCGAATATGGTAATTGTGCACGAAATTCAATAACAAGTTTTGAAACGGTTTCATCGAATAGAATTGTAGTCTCGTTAGAGTACATTATTGTATTTACTGCGGTTGATGAATCAAAAGTATAATCCCAACCAAATCTATCTTCCTTTTCGATCAATACGGGTTCTTCACGCATGTCTTCTATCATTTCACGTTGCATTGCTAAGCTAAGGCAACCACTGGTAGTGATACAAACGAGCATTATTGCAACTAGCGATTGAACTGAACTAGTACGCCTCATGTTTTAACGGATACCACCCTATAATTTCAAACCATGTATTATTGGTGCCTCTCGGTACTCATAGGGAACGTCAATACCATATGGCTCAGTAAACCCTTTTGTCGTCATTGAGGCGTATTAAGCCAAAAAGGCATAGAACATAAACCTAGTAACTACTATGGTTGACAAGAAGATATCAATCATAAGAAATATGAATATTAAATTATTCTTCTTCTATGGTACGTGGTTTGTGAACCTCACGAAAGACTACTATACCAACGCCTAGGCTTTCTCGTATTGTTTGAACTAAAGAAAATTTTGCATATGGCCAATTCTGATCATAAGAAATTTCTTCTGGCAAGGTTACTGTCAAGTCATCGCCTTCAAATTCTACTTCAAAATCTTCCCGGCCAGTATTCATTTTCAGTAATGTTTCAACTTGTTCATTACGATCTTCAACTACTTTTACTATTTTATAATCATATCTTAGTTTTACTCCCGCTAATGGATGATTATAATCAATTCTCGCCCTTCCTGCACTAAGAAATTGGAGCGTGCCAGTTCTTCCACCTATTTCCACAGGGCCGCCTATATGCAATGTATTAGGATCACGGACACTCTTCAATAGCACGTTTTGGGAAATGGTTTCAATTAAACTCTGGTCACGTTCTCCATAAGCATCTATTGCTTCGATATCAAAATTATAATCAGTTTCCGCTTCGGCATCTTCTAAATGTGTTTCAAAACCTTTTATCAGACGTCCTGAACCAACAATAGTAATCATCGGTATATATGTACGATTTTCATCAAACACTTCATGTTCTTTCGCAACATCCTCTCTGGTAGTCTCGATTAGTTTCTCTGTATTAGCATTAAATAAGTCATAATCAATATGAATAATTGAACCTTGTTCCATTCTATTGCCTCCCCGGACGACTCGGCGACTTGCTTACCCTTTTTCATTCAAGCGGTTTGGAAAGTATAAATAATTATGATTATTTTTCCAATTTTTTCTTGCCAATACTGTCTGAAGATAGTGAAAAAATGCTTCCAAGCATGATTATTGACCATCCCAACCAAACCAAGTGACTTCCAGGGAGAGAATGAATTGTAACTCTAACTCTGTCAACTTCTTCCGATTGTCCAAATGTCATCCATTCAAGAAGTTCTTGAGATTGGTAGAAGTCTAATATTACTATAGTATCTCCATAAATTGTAGAAAATCTATCTACTTCAGATCTTGGAGAGACATCATTACCAGTAATAAATCTCAACATACCAGGAGATATTTCTGCTATTTTTTCTCCATCCTCGAAAACATCTATGACTATTCCGATATACCCATCCCCTATTGAATAAGGATATTGGTCTTCATTGGCTGAAAATTTTTCTACATCAGTAAAAATAAATTCATATCCATTATGTTTTATTGGCTCATCTTTGACTAAAGTTACTAGGTGTGATGGGTCTGTTCTGTCTATCATAGTTGTTGTAAAAACGTGTCCAATCAACAGTAATAATATTCCAAAGTGAGCTAAATGTGATCCTAATAGTCTTAGCCTTATTGGAGTATTTTTTGAATACGAATGAGAAAAAAGTTTGACTGTTGTTGAATATAATTGTTTTATTGTTGGAGGAAGTGCAAATATTAACCATGTTAAGATAAAAAGACCTAAAGAGCCTCTCGAAATTCCAGAAGTCACACTTAATTCTGGATCTCCAGGTAAGTATATTTGATCGGAAATATAAGCAAAAAAGATAGAAAGAAAAAGAGTTGAAGCAATTAAAATATTTCCATTACGAGAATTGACAGAATTGCCCCAAGCATACAAAGTAAGTCCTAATGCAAGCAAAGCAATCAGAGGAGCTCCATAAAATTCGTGTGCTAAAATATTACTTCCTTCGATTTCAACAGTCAGAAGCATCCAGGTTAATAATAGGAAAGTTGCTCCACCATACCAAGGAATGGTTCTTGCAATTCTTGTTCTTTCTGATGTTTTTTTGAAGGGTCTTAATAAAACTGAAAAATCTTCTTCATCTGATAAGAACCAGGGGATTAGGAATGGTATCATACCAAAAAATGCTTGATAAGTATTAGAAGACCAAGACCAATTTGAATAAAGCATCAATATAATTCCAGCGATAATCCAATGAAAAGCGGGTTTCTTTGATGAGGAATTGAGAGTTAAAAATAATAAAGAAGTTCCAACAACTAAAACAGAACTTGCACCAATATTAATCGAAACCAATACAAAGGTAATCAAAAGAGACCAAGATAGTAGATTATTTTCTTGGAAGAATGAAGTATCATTCTCAGAGGATAGGATATTTTTCTGTTCCCTGTAGAAGTGAAAAATTGTAAATATGCCTAAAAATACTAAGGCAACAAGATAAGCCAAGATTTCTAGGCCAATAGGACTTAAATCTGAGATATTTAATATTCTGAGATATGGATCTTGAGAAAGTACTGATTCTTCATTTCCAACAAATGCATGTACTGACGACCAAACACCATTTGCCCGCGTAACTAAGGTTGCATGTAAAGTTAGCATCCCTGTAATTAATGCTAATGCAGGCAAGGAAGACATGGTATCTGATGAATGTTTTTTTGCTCTTGCATGAATTATCAGTAGTAGAGTTAACCAAGGAAGTAAGGAACCTGTTTCTACTGGATCCCAAGCCCAATAACCGCCCCAATCAAGAACTGTGTAAGCCCATAATCCTCCGAGCCCTATACCAAGAGTACCTACAAAAAATCCTGCACGTGCCCATGGAATTAAATTTGAATGAATAATATCATTAGGTGTTTTCTGAATTATTCCAGATAATGCAATACTTGCAACTGCGATACACAATGAGTAATATGCAAAAACTATCGGTGGATGAATAACCATTAAATTAGTTTGTAGTAATGGATTTAACTCACCATCAATTCCTTGATATGAGGAAAATGGATTTAATAACCAAGAAATAAATAATAAATATAAAATCCAAGAATGTAAAATGCGAAGTAATAAATTATCATATTTATGAAATATTGATATCAACCATGTAACCATAGACATTAGAAATACCCAAAGTAATAATGGGCCAGCACGCCCTCCCCATACTGCTGAAATTCTATAGAAAGTGGGTAGGTTTTCTCCTCCATATTCAGAAACAAGTCTCAAAGATTGGATATTAAATAAGAATGCATATACTAATAAGAAAAAAGGTAATATTTGAAATAAAAATATAACATTAGTTTGCTTTAATGTATTTTTCTTAGTATTGAATATGCTAAATGCAGATATGGCTGCTGCCAGAAAAATAGAAATCTGGCCCATTAGCGAAAAGATTGAATCACCAGCCGTAATACTTAGCACGGGAATAACCGAATGACAACATAGCAGGAATTATACGTTTAACATATAATTTTGGCCTACGTATTAGTATTTTCAAACAGACCAATAATTTTCCATGTGGTCCCATATTACTCATCTCATCTGGAAAACACTGAGCCATGACAGACATGTCGTCATCTGATAGATTAAAAAGGGCTGTTTTTCCACTTAATATCTTGTTATATGGAGGAAATTCTTTTTTCCATAAA
>MDSZ01017615.1_pt1 | contig 15191 bp, 13 predicted proteins | sample 811201 | NCBI WGS metagenome assembly MDSZ01 (sample SAMN05326647, study PRJNA326480) | marine metagenome | isolation source: seawater | place: Indian Ocean: North | collected 2010
AAAGATTTATAAAATTTGAAACTTTTGAGAATTTAAATTTTAGTGATCTTACATACCAAATTGATATATTGGTTCATTTGGCAGGAATGGATTATAGAAATTGTATTAAAAATCCTAAAAAAGCACATGAGGTAAATGTAAACTTTACTAGAAATATTTTAAAAGCAGCAATAAAAAATAAAGTAAAAAAATTTATCTTTACAAGTACGTTTCATGTTTATGGCGAAAATTTAAATTCTGAAATTAGTGAAAATTTACAAACTAATCCAAAAGGAATATATGCTCTTACAAAAAGTTTAGCAGAAGAAGAAATAATAAGTATTTCTGAATGTGAAGATATTCAAATAATTATATTAAGATTATCTAATGTTTTTGGCCCTCCAACCGACAAAAGTGTCAATTGTTGGTCACTAGTTTTTAATGATTTAGGTTTACAAGCAATTAAAACAGGAAAAATAATTTTAAATTCATCAGGACAGCAATTTAGAAATTTTTTGCCTATTACTGAATTTTGTAGGGCTGTGAAGTATCTCATTAAAGATTATAAATGGTTTAAAGGGTTAAAGATATTTAATTTAGGTGGACAAAAAGATTTAAGAATTTTAGATGTGGCAAACTTTATTAAAAATAGATCACAATTATATAGAAGTGATATTCAGATTATTTATAAAAATGAAATCAATCAAAATGAAATTAATAAATTTTATTTTAATATAAATCACTTTCTAGAAACAGGATTTCAATTTAAGGTTAAATACAATGATGAAATAGATAACCTACTTAAATTTATCAGTACTAATTTTAAATAGATTGTTTGTTATATTTTGAATTAAACCAATCTATTGTTTCTTTTATTCCTTCTTTAAAATTGACTTTTGGGCTCCATTTCAAAATATCTATAGCTTTGCTAATGTCAGGTTTCCGTTGAACTGGATCATCTTCAGGTAAAGTTGTAAATTTAATTTTGGAATTAGAATTAGTCATTTTGATTATTAGGCTTGCAATATCAATAATTCTATTTTCTTCAGGATTCCCAAGATTTAATACTCCATTAACATCATTATTATTCATTGCAAGAATGAACCCACTAATTAAATCATTAACATAACAGAAGGATCTTGTTTGTTCTCCATTTCCATAAACTGTCAGTTGCTTATTATTTAAGCTTTGCATAATAAAGTTTGATACAACTCTACCATCATTTTGTGACATTTGTGGGCCATAAGTATTGAAAATTCTAATGATTTTGACATCAACAGAGTGCTGTCTTTTAAAATCCATGCATAATGTCTCAGCACACCTTTTGCCTTCATCATAACAAGATCTGACTCCTATTGGATTTACATTTCCCCAGTATTGTTCATTTTGGGGATTAATTTTAGGATTTCCATAAATTTCGCTAGTAGATGCTTGTAGCACTTTTGCATTATTTTTTTTTGCTAATTTTAATACATTTAATGTACCTAAAACTGATGTAATAGTTGTTTTGATAGGATTCTTTTGGTATTGAACTGGAGAAGCTGGACATGCTAAATTATAAATTTGATCAACTTCAATTTCTATAGGTTTGGTAACATCATGAAATATAAATTTAAAATTTGAAAATTTCATTAAGTCATTAATATTTTCCTTAAATCCAGAACTGAGATCATCTAAACAAATTACTTCATTTTTGTTTTTTACTAATTCTCTACAAAGATGATTACCTAAGAAACCTGATCCACCTGTTACTAAAATTTTTTTCAATTACATCTCCACTTTTAAAAAAACTATTTATGGTAATTTAAATTGACTTAATAAATTTGATTTTTAATGTTTTTATAATATAAGCTTATAGGACAATTTAACTTTATGTACTACAACTTTATACATTTAAAAAAGAAATTTCCGAAACTATGTAATTTTGTAAAACAAGGAAAGAAAAAATTATATTTTGATAAAAATTTTAATGAATAAAGATCTTTTTTTAAAAATCTGTAAAAGAAATGAAAAATCAAGGCATTAATTATGTTATGTTGCATACTATAGGGGATCCTTTAGCTAATGTAAGATTAAGTGAACAATTCTATCAAGATTTTTTTGACAATTTTTAAGTGCTACATTAAATGATCTTGACGATATTGATGAATTCTCAAAGCTTATTCAGTTAATTAGTGTCTTTGACTGGTCTTAACAGATCATGCTTTAAAAGTAATTTTATTATATCGTAAATTTCCCAAATAGGTACATCACATCTAGTTTTATATTTAATTATTAACTATAATACTATAAATAATTAAATAATTAAATAATTACAACATATGAAATATTTTTAATTTTGTGTAAATTTAGCGTAATAATGCCAACCTTTAATCAGGCCAATTTTATTGGTAATTCTATTTCGTCTGTATTGTGTCAAACTGAAAAAGATTTTGAATTAATAATCATAAATAATTATTCTTCAGATAATACATCTGAAGTAGTTAAATCCTTTTCTGACAAAAGGATTAGATTTTTTAATTTTAAAAACAATGGTATAATTGCAGCGGCAAGAAATTTTGGAATAAAGAAATCTCGTGGGAAGTTTATAGCATTTTTGGATTCAGATGATATTTGGTATCCAAAAAAATTAGAAGTGTGTAACAAGTATATAAAAAAAGGATATAATTTCATTTCTCATAATGTATGCTTTAAAGAAAAATTTAAAAAAGACAGCAAGATAAGATATAAAAACGAATTTAATTTAAATACTCTATTATTTAAAGGAAATTTTATTGCCACGTCGTCAGTCATTATTAAAAAAACTTTATTAAATAGTGTTAATTGTTTTAGTACAAAAAAAGAAATTATAAATTCTGAAGATTTTGATTTATGGTTAAGAATTCTTTCTTATGAAGGTGGATTTATGGTACCCCAAGTGCTTGGTGAAAATACTATGCACGAGTTTAACGCTTCGAAGGATATAGATAAAAGTTTTAATTCAGCTAAAAATGTTTTAAATATATTTTTTGAGAATGATCTTATAAAATGGAGAAAAAGCTTAAGTTTTCTTTATTATTCATTTGCAATGTTATATTTTAAAACAAAAAAAGATAGAATGGCTATTTTGTATTTTAAAAATTCATTAAAATATAATCAATATTTTATTAGATGTTATTTATTAATCTTATTGACAGTAATAAGAAATTTTTTAAAGGTTTGACATGAGTAATCTTCATGTGTGGAATTTTAGGTAAAATTGATTTTAATAAAAAAATTGATAAGCAAGATTTTATTAAATCTCTTGATAGTTTGATACATAGGGGTCCAGATAATACAAACATTCTTGAGTTATCACATGCTATATTTGGGCATCAAAGATTAAGCGTATTAGATTTGTCTAAAGATGGTAATCAACCCATGCTATCAAATGATGGCAGATATTCAATCATCTATAACGGAGAATTGTATAATTTTAAATCTTTAAGACAAGAAATTTCAACTAAAAATAATGAATGGAATAGTAATTCTGATACTGAAGTCATTTTGAAAGCATATCAAAAATGGGGTATTAATTGTTTGGATAAATTTGAAGGTATGTTTGCTTTTGTAATTTGGGATAGTTATAAAAAACAAATTTTTGGGGCGAGAGACAGAATAGGTGTTAAACCATTTTATTATTACAATAAAAATAAAAGTTTTACGTTTGCATCACGTCCTAGTTCAATAATTAAAATTAACAAAAATTTAAAGAATCAATATAATTTCGAAACAATTAAAATATATCTTCATTCCGGTTATGTGCCAGCACCATATTCAATTTATGATGAAGTTTTTCAATTGAAGCCAGGACACTATCTCATTTGGGATCAAAATGATTTAAAAATTAATGAGTGGTGGAGTTCTAACAACATCTATGAAAATGAAAAATTTAATTCTTTGGGTCAAAATGAAATTATTGATGAACTTAATGAATTACTTTTAGCATCTGTAAAAAAAAGATTAGTCAGTGATGTTCCTGTAGGTGTGTTTTTGTCCGGAGGCCTCGATAGTTCTCTTATTGCAGCAATGGCTTCAAAGTTAAGTGACAGTAAAATCAGAACTTATTCAATTGGATTTAAAGATAAGAAATATGATGAGTCTTATTATTCTTCGATGGTCGCAAAACATATAGGATCAAATCATAAAATGAAAATACTAAATCCAGAAGATTTATTGGATTTGCTTGATGATTTTGAAAGTAAGTTTGATGAACCATTTTCTGATAGTGCTTCATTTCCAATGCTAGCAATATCTAAATTTGCTAGAAATGATGTAAAGGTTGTTTTGTCAGGTGATGGAAGTGATGAGTTATTTGGAGGCTATCATTATTATACATTAATTAAGAAATTAGATTTGATTTTAAATTTACCTTATGGCGCAAGAAAAATTTTGAAATATTTTTTAAAAATAATGCCAAATCACAAACTCAATTTATTGGCAGAGTGTATTACGAAAAACAATATAATAGAGATATTTAGTTTTATGAGAAGTGTTTCAAAAGATTTTCATAGTTTTAGTAAAATTGATACAAAAAACTCTTTTTATGAATTATTTCTAGAATCATTTAAAAAGATGCCTAGAAATGAAACTTCACAAAAGTATGCATCAAGGCTGGATTTAATACATACCTTAGGTGATGGGTATATGCAAAAAGTTGATTTATCAACTATGTCGTTTTCCTTGGAAGCAAGGGAACCTTATTTAGATAGAAATATTGTTGAATTTTCACTTCAATTACCATTTAAATTTAAGATATATAACAATATTTCAAAATATATTTTAAAAAAAGTAGCTTTAAATTATTTGCCAAAAGAGGTTGTTAATAGAACAAAACAAGGTTTTGAAGTTCCGATATCAAAATGGTTGAAAGGTCCTTTAAAAAATTGGGCATTAGAAAGGATTGAAAATAAAAGTTTATATGACAAACTTCCTCTTGAAATAAATGACATTAGAAAATTATTTAATGTACATCAAAACGGATATAGAAACGTAACCCCATATTTGTGGAATGTGATAATTCTTTTAAATTTTATTCAAAAAAATCAAAATTTAACATAATATTAACATATGAGAATTTTTATTGATGCTTTGTCAGCTCGTGATGGTGGTGGTGTAACCTATATAAACAATTTATTTTCGTTGTTACCAAAAAATAAAAAAATTAAAATATATATTTTAATTCAAAACAATTTTGATTTAAAAGTTACAGATGCCCGTATTTCTGTAATAAGAGGATTTTATTTATTAAAAAATCCAATAGTTAGATTTTTTTGGCAAGTTTTATACTTAAAAATATTATTAAAAAAATTAAAAATAAACAAATTTTTTGTTCCTGGTGGGATTACTTTAACTAAAGTAACAAAAAACTGTGAAACTTTAATTTTATTTAGAAATATGTTGCCTTTTGATAAAGATCAGTTAAGGAGGTATCCACTAAGCCTTTTTAAGATTAAACTTTTAATAACTAAATTACTTATATTAAAAAGTTTAAATAAAGCGAGTTCTGTAATTTATATATCTAATTTTGGAAAAAATTTTATTAGTGAAAACTATTCTTATATTAAACATAAATATACAATCATACCGCATGGCATCGACAAAAAATTTTATGCAAATCAGAAAAGTACAAAAATAAATTCTTTAACTTTTGGAAAATATATACTTTATGTATCAAGGTTAGAATATTATAAAAATCAATTAGAACTGATTAAAGCATTTAATAAATTAATTAAAAAAATAAATTTTGATTTAAAGTTAATTTTAGTTGGACCAAAAAGTACAGAATATGGAAAAATAATTCTCTCATATTTATTAAAATATAATCTTTCTAAAAAAGTAATTCTACTAGGAAATGTGCATCACGATGAACTTCCAAATTTATATAAAAATGCAGAGATAAATGTGTTTTTGTCAGAGGTCGAAAATTGTCCAAATATTTTGTTAGAAGCACTTGCGTCTAAGAAACCAGTTTTATGCTCAAACAAAAATCCAATGATTGAATTTGGTGGTGATGCACCATTCTACTGTAATCCAAGGGATATTGAAGAAATAGAAGAAAGATTGAATACAATTTTTTCTAATAAAAACTTATCTAAGAAAAAAGCAATAAAGGGTTTCAAGAGAGCACAATTATTTTCAAAAGATGCATCAATAAGTAAAACATGGGAATTTCTTCTAAAAGAAAAATAATTAAATTTGAGAATTTTATCTATACAATGTAATTATATGTTAAATTTTCTATAAAGAGATCTTGAATGACGAAAATTCTTATATTTGGTATTGATGGTATGTTAGGTCATGTTATGACAAATTATTTTCTTTTAGAAAAACAATTAGATATTTATGGCATAAGCAAATTGGAAAATTTAAAAGAAACAAATACAAATTTAAATAGTGCTAAGATTTTTTTTTCAAACACTTTAGATGATGAATTCATTACTAATGTTATTTACGAGGTAAAACCTGATTTTGTTGTGAATTGTATAGGTATAGTAAAACAATCAAAATTAATGAATGATTACATTCAAATGATTTACATAAATTCTGTTCTACCTCATAAACTTGCAAAAATATGTAAGAAGTTTCAATCAAAACTTATACATTTTAGTACAGATTGTATATTTTCAGGAAATAAAGGGTTGTATAAAGAAGACGATATATCAGATGCACAAGAAAATTATGGAAGATCTAAGTTTTTGGGCGAAGTGAATTATGGGGATTCTATTACTTTAAGAACCTCGTTTTTTGGTCATCAAATCAAAAGTAAATATAGCTTATTAGAATGGTTTTTAGCTGAAAAAAATAAATGTCAAGGGTATGTAAATCATATATATTCAGGTTTGCCAACTTTAGAAATAGCAAGAATTGTTAAAGAAATTATTTTTAAATATCCAAAAATCTCAGGATTATACCATGTTTCAAATGACCCTATAAATAAATATGACCTTTTAAATTTAATAAAAAAAATATATAAGAAAAATATAAAAATAATTAAAAATACAGATACAACGTTAAATAGAAGTTTAGACTCTTCTTTATTTAGAGAAAAAATTGGTTATAAACCTCCCAGTTGGGAATTATTGATAAAACAGATGCACAAATTTCAGGAAGAGAAAAATGTTTGAAGGTAAAAAAATCCTTATTACAGGTGGGACTGGTTCATTTGGAAAAACAATTTTAAATAATTTTTTAAAATTTGATTTTGATGAAATTAGAATATTTAGTAGAGATGAAAAAAAACAAGAAGATCTAAGATTGAAGTTGAATGACTCTAGATTGAGATTTTATATAGGTGATGTAAGAGATTTTAGTAGTATTTATGATGGATGTAAAAAAGTTGACTATGTATTTCATGCAGCCGCATTGAAACAAGTTCCCTCATGTGAATTTTATCCACATGAAGCATTTAAAACAAATGTTATTGGTTCAGAAAATTTAATGAATGCTGCGATACAAAATAACGTTTCAAAAGTAGTTCTTCTAAGCACTGATAAAGCTGTCTACCCAATTAATGCAATGGGAATATCTAAGGCAATGATGGAAAAAATCATGATTGCAAAAGCAAGAACTTTAAATGAGAAAGAAACAACATTAGTTGCAACAAGATATGGTAACGTTATGGGTTCTAGAGGTTCCGTAATACCATTATTTATATCACAAATTAAAAATAAAAAACCAATTACAGTTACTGACCCAAAAATGACAAGATTTCTTATGTCTTTGCAAGAATCTATTAATTTAGTGTTATTTGCTTTTGAGAAAGGTAAACAAGGAGATATTTATGTTCAAAAATCTTCAGCATGTTCTATAGAAATTTTAGCAAAAGCTTTAAAAAAATTGTTTAAATCCAACGTCCCAATTGATGTTTTGGGTACCAGGCATGGTGAAAAGTTATATGAGACATTAGTTTCTAGAGAAGAAATGGCAAGAGCTACAAATTTGAAAAACTATTATAGTATACAAGCTGATAATAGGAATCTTAATTATGAAAATTATTTTGTTTACGGTCAAAAAAACATATCTGAAATAGATGATTATACGTCACATAATACTTATCAAATGCAATTAGATGAGGTGATTGATGTATTAAAAAGTTTAGATTTTGTAAAAAGAGAATTATAAAATGTATAAAATAATGACTATTGTTGGAACCCGTCCAGAGCTCATAAAAATGTGTAGGGTAATTGCTGAGTTCGATAGACTAACTCAGCATGTTTTAGTTCACACTGGACAAAATTATGATTATGAGCTTAATGAAGTTTTTTTTAAAGATCTAAAAATAAGAAAACCAAATTATTTTTTAAACTCTGGGGGAATAAATTCAATAGATACAATTAGTAATGTCATTAAACAATCCGATAAAATAATTAAAAAGGAAAAACCTGACGCCATATTATTATACGGTGATACTAATTCTTGTTTATCGGTGATCTCTGCAAAAAGAAATAAAATACCAGTTTTTCATATGGAAGCAGGTAACCGTTGTTTTGATGAAAGAGTACCTGAAGAAATTAATAGAAAAATTGTTGATCATCTAAGTGATATTAACTTAGTTTTAACTGAGCATGCTAGAAGATATTTGATAAGAGAAGGTGTGTCCCAAGAAAAAATATTCAAAACTGGCTCTCATATGCTTGAAGTTTTAAATTTTTATAAAAAACAAATTTTAAATAAGAATATATTAAAAAAATTTAACTTGGTAAAAAATAAATATTTTCTTGTTAGTATGCATCGTGAAGAAAACGTAGATAGTAAAAAAAATCTGTCCGAAATTATAAATTCTTTGAAGGAAATTTCCTTTAAGTTTAAAGAACCAATAATTGTGTCAACTCATCCAAGAACAGAAAAAAGATTAAACGATTTTAATTTTGATAAAAATTATCAGAATGTAAATTTTGTTAAGCCGCTAGGTTTTTTTGATTACGTTAACCTTCAAATGAATGCAAAAGTTGTTATTTCTGATAGCGGAACCATAACAGAGGAAGCTTCAATATTAAATTTACCAGCAATAACCATAAGAAATGTTCACGAAAGACCTGAGGGGTTTGACAAAGGCACACTTATTATGACTGGTCTCAACCATAAACTAATTCTTAAATCTATTGATGTTATTTTATCACAACATAATTATGAAAAGCAAAAATTTAATTTAATAGATGATTATAATGAACAAAATGTTTCACAAAAAATTCTAAGGATTGTATTAAGTTATATTGATTATGTTAAGAAAAATACCTGGAAAATTAATTTGTAATTAAATTTATTTATTTAATTGTATATATGGGTTTTTAAGTAATAACTTTAATTTTTTAACATCATTTTCACAGTAACATAAGTTTAATTGTTTGATTAATTTATTATATGCAGAAGATGGCATGTTTTTTTCATTCACAAAAAAAATTCTAGGATGCTCTGTTTTTAAAGGTTTATTTTCAAACATCAATTCTTCATGGAGTTTTTCTCCAGTTTTCAAACCAGTTATTTTAATACTTATATATTTACTATTTAAATCTAAATGATTTTTAGTATCTTTTTCAAGGCATGGTGAAAATCCTTTTAAAAAAATCATTTTCTTTGCTAAATCTATAATTTTTACTGGCTTGCCCATATCTAAAATAAAAATATCATTTCCTTTTGCTAGTGATATACTCTGAACCACTAATTGTGCTGCTTCTTGAATAGTCATGAAAAATCTAGTTACTTTTTCGTCTGTTACTGTAAGAGGACCACCATTTCTTATTTGTTCGTCAAATTTAGGAATAACAGATCCTGAAGAACCCATAACATTGCCAAATCTTACTATAGAAAATTTAGTTTTTTTAATATTTTTTTTATATGATTGACAGACTAATTCAGAAACTCTTTTTGTGGCTCCCATATAATTAGTTGGTCTTACTGCTTTGTCACTTGACACAAGAATAAAATTTTTAACATTATATTTATAAGATACCTTACAAATGAATTCGGTGCCAATTATATTATTTTTAGCTGCTTCAAAAATATTTTTTTCTACTAAATCAACGTGTTTATAAGCAGCGGCATGAAAAACAATTGAAATTTTATTTTCTTTAAAAATAGCATCTAATAAATTATAATTTTGTGTAGACCCAAGAATAGGTTCTATTTTGCATTTAGATTTTTTATTTATAATTTTATTTTTAACTTCTTCATAAATTTTATAAAGAAGAAATTCGGAATGGTCAAACATAATTATTTTTCGTGGGAAACATTCTAAAATTTCTCTACAAATTTGGCTTCCAATTGATCCTCCAGCACCACTTATGAAAACCACTTTTCCATAAATATTTTTTTTCATAAGGTCTAAGTTTGGCTTAATTGGTTTTCTATGAAGTAAATCTTCTATTGTAACTTCTCTAAGTGAATTTGAATTATCAGAAAGATTAAGTAACGAAGACGGATCTAAAGTAGTTTTAATTTCAAGTGGCTGATTATGCGGACTGTCTATAAAATATTTTTTTATTTTATGTGGTGGTGTTTCTGAAGTAATTAAAAGTAAATCAATCTTAAATTTAGAGATTAAATCTAAGTTATTATCTAATGAATAAACTTTTAATCCATTTATCTCTGTGCCAATAATAGAATTATCTTCTTCAAAAAATAATATAGGATTGTAATTAAAACTTTGATATAAGATACTTAATATTTCCCTTCCTTCTCTGTTAGCACCAAAAATTGCTACATTTCTTTTTTTGTTATAATTAATATTTGAATAGATTAATTTAATTAAAAATCTTAATCCACCTATTAAAACAAAACTCAGAATTAAAAAGATAAAAGGTACTGTTCTTGGTATAGAAAAAGAAGGAATATATGATAGGCAAATTAAAAGAATTGTTAATACTAAAGTACATTTAAAAATTGTCTTAATAAAGTTTCCAGATATGAATCTAATAACTGGTATATACAATTCAAAATATAGATTAGATAAAATACAAACTGGTATTAAAAATATAAAACTTAATAAAAAATTTAAATCAGTTAAAAAACTATATGAATCAAGTCTTAACTTCATTGATATAATAAAACTAATTAAAACAATCAGAATATCTAAAGTTATTATAATTACCTTTTTAAAATGACGATTTAAATTAAATAATTTATTAAAAAGAGTTAGCAACATATTAGAATTAATTTTTTTAAATCTATATTTGAATTTATTTATATTATTTAAATAATATATATGAAACAAAAATAAATAAGTTTTTTTATTTAAAGTGAGTATATTAAAGTTTATGAAACAAGATACTATAGATTTTCAAAATAAATTTTATAAAAAATCAGTTTGCATTATAAGTGATTGTTTTGTACCTACACGAAATTCAGCTGCCGGAATGATATATAATTTGTCTAAATCTATTTTAGATGATGGTGCAAATATAACATGCATGCATTCGGGACACGACCCTAAAAGAAATAGTTCAATTTTTAAAAGTTACGATATAAGAAAAATTAATTTTATAACTACGAATCTTTTTTGTTCATTTAGAGATAAAAATATTTTCTTTAGATTTATTTTTGAGGTAAATTTAGCTTTAATATTATCTTTTAAAGTAATTAGATTTTATAATCATTTAAAAAATAGTGATTTAATAATTTGGTATGGTCCATCTGCTTTCTTATGGTTGCCAACTTTATTATTAAAAAAAATTTCTAATGCTCCAGTTTATTATATATTAAGAGACATTTTTCCTGATTGGTTAAAATCTATTGGTTTAATAAAAAGTGAAATGTTGTTTAAAATACTATATTTTTTGACTTATCCTCAATATTTTATCCCAAATAAAATAGGTGTAGAATCTAAAGAAAACATAAAATTCATAAAACCTAAAGTAAAAAAAAGTATTATTTTAGAAGTTTTGTATAATTGGCCTAGTATAGGTTTTCATAAAACAGGTGTTTTAAAATTAGGAAAAAATTTAAATGAAAATAAAAAAATCAAAAAAAAATATACTAAAAAAATTAAAGCTATATATAGTGGTAACTTTGGCGATGCTCAAGATGCAAATAGTGTATTAGAGTTCTTAAAAAAAATTAATGATAATAATTTTATAGAAATTTTTTACTATTCAAAAAATCAATATTTTGATCTAAAAACACTCAATTTTTTATTTGTAAAAAAAACCGTACAAGAACAAAAATTACCTAGTCTATTTAAAATGTCAGATTGCGGCATTGTGTCTCTTAATAGAAATCTGTCTTCAAATAATATTCCTGGAAAATTTGTAAGTTATACACAATTTGGCTTACCAATATTATGTTTTTCAAATAAAAAATCTACAATTAGTAAACTAATTATAAAAAATAAATGCGGTATTGTAGTTGATATTAATGACAATTTAAATTTAAATGTTCAGAAGATCAAAGATTTTTGTAAAATTATAAGAGATAAAAAAAATAATTACTCAACAAATTCTAAATTACTTCATGCTAAGCTATTTGACATTGATGTAGTAAAAAATCAACTAGGTAAATCATTCCATGATATTTGATGAAAAATATTTTTTGTTAGGTTTGTGTTTTATCGCAATGTTAATAACATTTTCTGGTATTAAAATTATACAAAATAAAATTTTTTGGCTTATTGGTGAATGCGAATTCAATGAAAAGTCATCTATATTTCATAAAAAAATGCTTAAAGGTCTTGGGATTATTTATCCAGTTTCAATAATACCATTTTTTTACTTTTACCAAAATGTTCTAAATATTTTTGATTATATAATGCTATTTTTATTGTCTATAGTCGGATTAATAGATGACAAGTTTAACTTAAGTTACAAAATAAAAATTATCTTATTTCTTTTAATATCATTTTTTTTTAATTATATATCGAACCCAACTTTTGAAGAATTAAATATTATAAACTTAATTTTTAAAACATTTTTCTTTGTTTTTCTAATAATTTTTTTCAATCAAATTGACGGCATTAATGGGATGGCTGTTTTAACATTTATTGTATGTTATTTTTCTATGACATTTTTAACTACTAATCTTTTAGTTTATTTGCCATTAATATGTTGTACTATACCTTATTTATTTTTTAATCTGCGAGGGCAAATAGGATTTCAAGGAGATTCGGGATCATATTTTTTAGCGGGTATAATATTTATAATATTAATAAAAAATTTTAATCATTCGGATTATTTGATTTTAATATTTTTACTTTGCCCAATTTTGTTAGACTTAGTTGCAACAACTTTAGTAAAAATATATTTGAGTAAAAACATATTTAAAGGGCATAGAGATAATATTTATCAAAGATTAGCTTCTTTTAAAAAAAATCATTTATTATCAACTCTTATATTTATTTCTTTTCAAGTAGTTCAATCATCTGTAATTATTTATTTATTTTTAAATAAAAGTAAAATGTTTGCCTTCTTTTTATTAGCCTTTTTATCATTAATTATAGTAATTTTCTTCATAATTTTTTCGATAAAAATTCACAGAAATGAAATTTTAAAAATAAAAAAATGAAAAATTTAAATAATAATTATTGTGTTGTTGGTATTGGAAATCATGCATACTCAAAACTAATCCCAAGCATAGTTAGGAGTGGTAAAAGGATAATTGGCATAGTTTCAAGATCTAATAATCTTTATTTAAGAAAATATAAAAGGTTTAAATATTTAGATCATGCAATGAATGTATTACCAAAAAATACAATTTTTGTTTTAAGCACCCCCCCTTGTACTCACTTTAATTTGATTAAGAAGTTGGTTGCAAAAAGAAAAAATGTAATTGTAGAAAAGCCAATTTTCACTCATCCTAATCAAGTTGATGCTTTTAAAAAATATTACTTTAAAATAAAATATAGTAATTTAATCTATGAAGCATTTATGTATAGATATACATTGATGTTTAAGAAAGCAATTTCATTCATCAATAGAGAATTTAATGAGATAGGCAAAATCACTTGTAATTTCACGATACCATCTTACCCAAAAGATACTTTTAGAGACGGAAAAAAAATTGAATCTTCATGTTTATATGACATTGGAAGTTATATTTTTAATTATTTTATAACCTTGAATTTAAGATTACATTCCTTTGATATAATTAATACAAATTATATTGATGATAAATTGTCTAGTATGTATTTTTCATTTAAAATAGGTGATATAGACGTATATTCGAATATAGGAATGAATATAAAATATGAAAACAATTTAATTATTGAAAAAAAAGATGGGAAAAAAATTAATTTTAATACCTTTTTTTACGGAAGGCCTTGTAATAAAGTAATTAATATTATCAATAAAGATGAAATAAAAAACATTGTTTTTTATGAAAAAGATGCTTTTACAACAATGTTTAAAATGAGTGACAAAATTAAAAATCTTTATAAAAATAAAGAATACTATAAATTAATTAAAATAAATGAACTTCTCTTTGAATTTGCAAAAAAACTTAAAAAATAAAAACATGAACCAAAAATTACCAATAAATTCTAAAGTTTTTAAAAATATACAAAGAAATGAAGATTTCAGAGGAGAAATCTTGTCTATTGTTGAGCATCCTGTTCAAAACGTTTCCATTATAAATTGTAATAAAAATACAATAAGATCAAATCATTATCATAAAAAAGATTTTCATTTCATGTATGTTTTAGAAGGTGTTATAGATTATTTCTATAAAGAATTAAATAGTGATGAAGTTAAATATATTAAAGTTTTAAGTGGGGATACTATATTTACACCAAATCTTGAAATTCACGCCACATATTTTCCTGTAAAGACATCTTTAGTTGTTAGTAGTGGGTTTCCAAGAGATCAGGAAACTTATGAAAATGATACTGTTCGGGTAGACTTTTTAAATGAAGGTAATATTGAGGAATTTTTAAATAATTATGCAATCAAGTAAAAAGTTGTCAAAATGTCGATTATGCAATTCAGAAAATTTAGAAATTAATTTTGATTTTGGTAAAATTCCACTTGGAAATAACCTTCAGTCAAATTTACAAGCCGCTTTGTCAGCGAAAACTTACCCATTACAAGTTTTAAAATGTAAAGAATGCTATCATTTTCAATTAGGTTTTAGTGTCTCTCCTAAAATTTTATATGCTACAAATTATACATATCTCAGTAACATAGGAGTTTCTTTTGTAAATCATATAAAGGAATTTGTTTATTGGATTAAAGATAAGTGCAAAATAAGTAAAGAGCATTTTGTGTTTG
>MDSZ01086685.1_pt1 | contig 15191 bp, 14 predicted proteins | sample 811201 | NCBI WGS metagenome assembly MDSZ01 (sample SAMN05326647, study PRJNA326480) | marine metagenome | isolation source: seawater | place: Indian Ocean: North | collected 2010
TAACTAAAAAGTCATAACATTCAACTGATTGTTCTAAAAAGCCATACCAAAATTCTTCATCCTTAAACACATTAAAGGCTTCCCAGAAGGCTGGTTGTGCATCTTTAAAATCTTCTTCCATTCTTTCTACAATATAAGCAGAATAAATGCTACTAAAATTATCTGGAAACTTAGGTTGAACAACCGAAAAAGTGCCGACTGATTTCATTATATGAGTACTGGCGTATATTCGAATAGCAGCTAAAATTAAAGTATACATGCCAATTTTAGCGCTACGTGGTAAAATTCGATCAAACGGTACTTGTCTTACACATTCTACATCACTATACAATCTTACATCTTCTTCTAACGTAGAATAATATCTTTGTGTCATGTTTTTGATTTCATCAAAATCAATTAAATTTTTTCCATGAGGTTTGCACGCTGTGTCTCCAGGGAAGAATGCCTGCGTGAGACCCCACCAGCCAGAATATTTTTGTGGTTTCACATGCATAGGTGGATTTTCATATGAACCTCCAAACACCATTGGATCTAAGTAAATAACTCTTGCGCGCTCTCTGCCAAGATTAAACTCATTTCTACTTATTCCAAGAACCATATCTTCATTATCATACCCAGCATCATCATAAGGTAAAAATTCACCTCCCTCGGTTCGAACTCCATACTCATAATCGTCTTCAGTTAAAAAGTCAAATGTAGCACCATATAGCCACCCAGAGTTGTTCTCACCTATCATTTTACTAAAATCTTTATAGTATTTTTCCATAATTTCATCATACTCTTGTTTCAAAGAATTCGATGTTCGAGTTCCTATTAGATCTGCCAAAACTGCAACTTGTGGCGGCATGCCGGGCGCTAACACTTCGCGCGCTCTTGCATAATTCGGAAAATTATTTATATCAAGCGAATTATTGTTATTAGAATTCGGTTCATCAACAACTTCAAACGCATCCAAACTGTCGTCAACAGATATAAATTCATATTTTCTAAACCTTTTTATAGCATCAGAACCAGAATAAGCTGTTAGGGACAGAATTCCAGAAACAATTCCCCTAAAACCCAGCAAAATCAAATTCATCATTTTTTCTAGGAAGAAGCCAAGAATTGGTATACCTTCAATCCAATTTGGAAGATCAAATGGAGGCAATTTAGTTTCTTCTGCAGTAAGTTGTTTGGCTATTGGACTAGCGAACTTTCTTGGGCTTCCATAGTTTACTTTTTCAACAATTTGAACACGGATATTATCATCTGGACGATTTCTTAAAACTTTTGTACCCGGTATATATTCAATGTCAGAATAATAACATTGTACTTCATATCCATAAGACCATGGATTACCTCCCGGATTTGTTCCGTGGTCCAGACCCTTTCTGGTTCCTAACGCATTATCTCTAAAATCTAAACAAATATCAGCACCATTCTTGTCATATTTCTGTTTACCACTGCCGCCTCTAATTCCACCTGGGTTATCTGGATTTCCTTTTCGAGGCATTCTAATAACCGACATCGTATTTAACGGTTCTGTTCTGGCGCTAGTTAGCGAGTCTGAAAGGGCCGACACTGCGGCGCCACCAGCAATAATAGGCCCAGCAACCGTAATTGCTGCTCCAACAGCGCCGGCACCCAACAGTGCGCCGCCCAGAGCGGCTCCATATCCGGCCGCGCCAACGCCACCCGCACTTGCTACTCCCTCAAAAAAATTAATCCCACTGCGATTAATACCCCCAACAACAGTATTGTAGCCAAAATCAGGCAAGGTAAAAGTACTAATCCCTTGTCTTCCAAATACATTAGAGTAACCTAAATCTTCTAAATCAACTTTATATTCTTTTTCTACAGTAGCAGTATTAGTAGACTCAAAATTTAAACTTTTTCTTAAATCATTCCCGCCGGCTTTAATTAAATTAAAACCAGGCTTTAAGCGTTCGTTTCTTTCTGAATCACTCAATCCAGCATTTAAAAATTGTCTTTTCATCCACTCACCAACAAAATACGGGTATTGGCCCTCTTGACCATCAAAAGCTACATTGCGTTTAAAAAATGCGAACAAGCCATTACCAGGACCTTCTCCCCCATTGGATATATTTGCGGCAAAATCAACATAATCGTTACGAGCATCAGCTTTTCTGTGATGGGCTCGTAAATTATAGCCTTTTGTGTCGGATAATAACATGGTCAGAAAACCAAAATTTCTATCTCCAGATCCAAAAAGTGTAAAACCAGTTCCCATCATATCATCTAAATAATCGTTTTCTAAAGCGTCCAGTACGGAATTTGTAAACCCTAAAGAAACATTAGTGGTTTGAATTGGCTCATATGGAAGTAATCCATCATCACAGCCCGGAGTTGATAACAAATTCGGAATCTGATCGGCTACGTAGGGGCCAACACCTTTTTCTAAAATTTCAGAGACCAGTTCTAAGTCTGACAAGTTGTCATCTCTTAAGTCACAATACATTTGTTCGATTTGTTCTTTTGTGGCTCGATCTCCTAATATTTCCAACCTAAGATCTTTAAATCTTTGTATTTGTTCGGGGGTAGAACAAACAGAAGGGTTAGCCGGGGTACCATCGTCGAAACCTAAACTATTGTTCGAATAGTTGATTAAGACTTCTCTGTATTCTAGAGGCAAAAAGTTTCCAATACTTTTAGCAAATCTGCCAATTGAAGTTTTGTTTGGCAGTGCATCTCTAAAATCAGTGTGCACGTATTCAAGCAATTGATCAGCGGACTCTAAAAATTCTTCTGAGGGGCGTCCTAAAAGAGCATCAGCAAACTCTTGACGAGTTACACCCAAAGACAAATCATTAGCAAATGCAATAGTCTTATCTCTATCTGCAAATGCTTGCGGCCCCAAACCAAGTATACTCATCATGTCCACAATAGAATCGTCTAAAGTTTGTTCGTCTACATCCTCACCGCATATATTTTCTCTAATTATTTGTTTGAGACTGGGGCCTGTCCCAGCAATCGCTCCGGGTAAACCAATTAGCAAATCCCCTGTTGTTTCCAAAGCTTTGCATACAGCTCTAGTCAATATTTCACAAACTTTAGCTACTATTTTATTAACAACAATAATGATTATCATGCCGGCAACAAATCTAGCTACTCTAAAGAGAGGATCTAGTAAGTCTTTAAATGATATTTTTAATTCGAGCGGTTGATTAAATGATGGAATTTGAATTTCTTTAACTTTTCTACAAAATGCAAGGTCAAGAGATTTTAAGAAATCATCTATCCCAGGATTGAACAAAGGTGGTCTAGGACATGCTAAAGGTGTTAATGCCATGATATCTCTTATCAGAGGTGCGCCAGGAAATTTTCCTAATTCATCAATAATTAAAATTAAATTGTCACTGTACACCTCTATTAAAGCTTCGATATACGCAGTCATAATCTCATTTACCGGTGCATCTCTACCTGCTTGCCCACTGCCCACTGAATCAAGTTGAGAAAGAATAGTTCTATCCCCAGCTGTCATCTCATTCATGGTTTCTTGATATGTTGGCGGCACTACCCCTTCGTAGTTGTTTAGGTTAGCAGGGTTGGTAGCAGACCTTTCCGCAGCAATAATCTCGGGGTTATCCCATGGTCTTCCAAATTTTAGTGCCTCGGGAATTTCTAGTTGATTTAATTGGGAGCTTATAAGTGGATCTGTATCACCTTGAGCTGCTCGCTCTCGTCTATCTTCACGTCTTTCATCTCTGTTGGTGCTCCTTCTTTTTGATTCCTCCATTTTCTGCTTGACTAGCCGATCCATTTTATCTTGTTGTTCGGGCGGTAGTCCCACAAAAAGTTCACCAAATTGCTCTATACCCATGGCGTCAAGAGCTTTTTTGATAATTATTGGTAATGCGTCATCAAAAGACAAGCCACCTAACAAACAACCAAAAGCATCAAACAGCAAGTCCAAAAGACCGCAAAGCTTTAGTCCATTTAACCCCTCTTCAAATAAACCTTTAAAGCTCTGGCTAGTGCCTGGGACACCTGGATTATTTAAGGCCGTCACTGGTATTAGTGGATTGCCCCCAGGCCCTTTGCCGGCTACTTTTGATGCTGTTTCAGCCGCACCATCAACAAAATCAGCAAACGAAGCAATGCACATTCTTAGCACCACATCATCATCAGCAGCTAATTTTGCCCATCTCTGATTTTTGGCTAGAATGCCTGCTACTTCTTTTCCGAAAGGAGATTCCGGATTGTCTGGTGCCAGCCGATTCATTTCCTCTTCGTCTTGAATAACCTTTGCTACTTTGTCTCTACATAAAGTATCATTATACAAATATGCTACTAAGTCTCCCAATCCAAATATGGAATCCAAAACATCTTGTCCAAATTCTTTAGCTTCCTTACCAAGAGCATCGCCTACACAAGTGCCAAGACTTTTTTCAATTGGATATTTAACAACTTTAATTTGAGGATATGTATATGTCTCTAAAAATTCTCTCCATGGTTGTTCAACTCTAGAGTTTAACCTCCTAGACATTTTACTCAGATTTATAAAATAGTTTACTAAGGTTTGATCATTCCATTTGAATGTTGTGCTGGGATCGCCGATGCTTCCGCATAACTTTCTTAAAGCTCCAGATCTTTTATTATATATGCTAGGTTTGTCGCCGCACTCTTCAGTATAAACTTTTAAAACCCTTAGCTTTTTATTTTTAAATTTAAATTCAATTTTAGTAACTTTTTCTCGAAAAATTGGCCCAAATATATCTCCCTTTGCGCCGCCATCTGGCAAAGTTTTTCCTTTAGTGGCTAAGAATGATTTCAAGTCGTTAATCATTCCCTTTAACAAGCCATCAGAAAAAATTGCAGGATCACCATAATCATCTAAATAAAATTTGTGTGTTGGATCTCCAAAGCTATCTACAAAATAAGCGTCACCCTCTCCCAAAGCTGCTGAGACCTTTAATAGCTTAGAATAAAAATGTAGGCCTTTTCTAACTCTAAGGGCATCTGTCATAATCATATCGCCCTTGTAGGTTACTGATTCCCAACCTAAGCCCTCTTCTTCCTCTTCTCTCTCAGGAACTTCTGGTGCATCTGCTAAATTATAGATTATATCAAACGGCACTGAATACAGTAACTTTAATTGTGACCCAGGACGCGCGTCCAAGTCATATTTTTTATATTGAATGGACTTACGAACTATTTTTCTTGTTTCTTCGTTATTGAGCCTTGCACCTAGTTCACAAAAATCAAGTAAATTGTTTATTACTTCAAGCTCAAATTGTTTAAAAAATTGTTCAAGTTTGGTATTGATAGTCCTACCCAAAATTCCTGACGTCATGTCATCTTCGTCGGTAGTTTCTATTCCAGAAACCGATTCACCTATTTTTACTGGCTGAAGTGGCTCAGTTGTGCTTTGATACGGAGTGACTTTGGTAATTTGAAAATGACAAATTTTAGTATTTAAAAACGGACTATTAACATTTTTTTTCTTCCAATTTGGTATGATAGCCATTGGGTCTGGCGTACAGGGACCTTTACAGGGTAGCTCCGGTGTGGTTAAATCGTCATCACATACATCGATTACACCATCTCTATCTACATCTTGAAATTTTAAAAATTTTGATTCTGCCATAATATTACGTCAAATACACATTCGCACTTCGAATATGAAAATCGCCTCCATGTTCCAAATATTTTCTTTTTTGCGTAAGAGCCCAAGATCTATTCTCATATGCTGCTTCTAGACCAAATGGGATAGTGAGGGCTGCTACCCTAATTTTTTCCATCTTACTAATAGGACTCATTAAGGGGTCACCAATTTCAGCTGCCTTTTCTGTCATAGCGTTCAAAAACGCATTAAATAAAGTAGCATTTGTTAAGTCTACATAATGAAATAGTGCGTTTAAGCACTCCACTAAGTTATCACCCTTAATCGCTGGTTGCAAATAGGCAACTTGTTGAATTGCACCATTGGGACTAAATAAACTAGCATACTTAGTTTCTGAGTCTGTGTAGTTACCACCTATCAATGATATTGTTCCAGCTTGCGGCGAGTCCCCACCTAAGCTATTTCTTTCCTTGCCACCAGAGTACCCTTGATTTCTACCTGTAACGATTTTAATATTGTTACGGGCTATCATACGTACATCATCAGCTTTTAGTGCAACTCCTGATAATAAATGCTTATTAGAGCCCACATGTGGATCTCTTGGGGAGTTCGCTATACCAAAATGTTTATCCAAATTTGTTTTTGAGCTGATGTAAATTCTAGCCGCATCTGACGTTGGTAGTGGGCCCGCAATAAATCCTTCAGCTGGGCCCGGTACTTCTGCTGGTGAACCGGGGCGAGGTTTTAAATTTTGGCCGCGTCCAACTACGATATCAACTGAATCTGCGCTTGTGAAACCACTAGCACCGGCGCCGGTGCCAATGTGCCCAAGTCTATCTGTACCCATAACAATGTAAGACCCATAATGCTGTATTACAGAATTGTTAGCTGCCTCTCTGAACGTTAAATGTTTCCGAGGACCACCAGAGTGTAATAAACCAGAATCCGAAGGTATTGAATTAAATTGATCTCCTTCCTTTAATTTATCATATAGAGGTTTAACGCTAGAATTTGGAGGCTCAAACGCCGGAATTTCCTTAACAAATGCCATTTTTTTGTCTCATTATAATAAATATACCGCTTTTTTAATTGCAATTAAAGTTTTTTTAGTCTGACCATTCACCAGCGCTTTTATAATCTAAATCACTGTCTTCGCCACCAAACATATCTTTTAGTGGATCAAATTCAGCGTCTCGAATTACTTCAGAATTATATTCATCATATTCTCCTGGGTCTGTGGTTTGATTGTATCGTGCTTCTTGCATGGCACGGGCGGCATCTTTAGCAGGGTGATATTCATCGCCAGATTTATTGCCGTCAAATCCAACAGCAGCAATATATTCTTCATTTGCTTCTTTTTCTAAACTTGTATCATCGCCAGTCACTACAGCTTCAACCTTACCAGAACCTTCCAACATTTCATGAAACATGTCGGCATTATCGCCCCAATTGTCTGGATTTAATTCAAAATGAACAGGATCGTATTGTGCAAATGTTCCACCCCAGGTCAGGCCAATTGCATTAGCAATTTTAACAAACTCTTCCCAATCTCTTTTATCGTTATCAGATCTAACAAATTTACCACTTGGATCATAAAAATTTAAGTCTATAGCAAACCCAAAACGGTGACGAGAACAAGTACCACAGGCGGCTGGCAATCCCCACTTTGAACGGGGCCCTTTAGGGTGCGCCGCTTTACGAGCCTTATATTTACGGTGAAGTCTTTCTTGTTCTGCTTGAGTTCTATAGCCAGAGGTGATAACAACTTCTCCAAAACCATTTTCGTATGCTAAATATATTAGAGCTTTAACCCATGCGTCAAACGGTGGCTTAACCGCAGGCATATTTGGATATCCAAATAAATATTTTCTCTGTTCTCTTTTTCCTGGTATGTCGTCAGTTATTTCATACAATTGTGCAGCCTCACGAACCGGAGTAGAGATTTCTATTGCCGGTGCTGGTTCGTATACATCTCCATATTTAAAATATCTTTTAACGCTTTGACAAACTTCGGAATTCAAAAAAGTTTGACCGGTTTCATTTTTTTCTATGACCTTAACTAGTTCTCCTGTTTGTATTCCAAAAGCGCCACTTGAGGTTCGTTTAAGTTTTATTTCAACAAATGAGCCAATATTTATTCCAAGATTCTCAGATGTGACGACTGTGGTGTGTGCGGCCACTAAAGCATTTTGTTCACATCGATCAATGGCAGTATTAATATCACAGGGATCTTCTAATATTGCGTGTGGATTTACGCCTTTATTAACAATTCTGACTTTAAATTTTTTATAACTTCTGTCTGATTTTGAGTCACTACCCCCAACTAAAGCTTCGTATTCTGATACTTCTATAATTTTGGGGTTGGAAATTACAACTGCTCTAAAAAACGCAGAATTTTTATCCAGCGGGTTGCTCTGTATTACATTTGCTTGGCTGATGCTAAATAACCCTTTCGCGTCATTTATAAAATCTTGAACATTGTCCCAACTAATCAAAGAACCTAAATCTATACCAGACATTAATTTGAATCCTTTTGCAGAATATCATAAATTTCACTCTTATCGCTTTCGCTAAGTTCAAAATTCTGTTCTTGATTTTTAGACTTTAATCCAATAATTTTTACAAGTTGCTCATTAGAGCGCTGCATGGTCTCAATATGCTTAGCTGCAACCGGACTAAGACCTCTATTGTTATCGGCGTCTACCGCAATTTGATTAGCGATCTCATTTAGAAACTCTCTAGCTAGTTTTCTATCGTCTCGTATATTGTCTAGCGCTTCGCCAATTAAACTATCAAGATCACTTTGTTTGCTCACAGGTTTCCACTCTCCCAATCTGTCTTAAAAGAATAGTATTTCTTTTTAAACTTCTTGAGTGAGTTAACTATTTGTTTTGTGTTCAAGCCAGTTATCTCACGCAAGTATAAATAAATAGCTTTCTTATTAAAAATTTCAATGTCGTCTTTTGATTCAAACAGAATGTTTATTGCTTTGTAAACTTTAAGATCATTATCTTTCATCTGGTTTTCATCCCACGATTTAATCTCAGAATAAAAGTGCGACCAAAACTCTTCGGTTTCTCTTTCTGTTAGATATGATTCGTTCGTTGATAAAAATTCTTCTTCATAATGTTTAGCTATGTTGTCAAAATCAACTTCACGCTCTCTTTGTTTTTGTTGTTTTTTAACTTTGTTAATAAACCAATTTTTTGTAATGACTGAAAAATAGGAGAAGGCCTTGGAACCTTTACTTGGATTATATTTATCTAGAATGGTCATTAACCAAATTTTACATTCATCACGAAGATAATCTATATTCGGCAGATTTGTAAATTTGTATGTGAATACAATCTTGTCAACCATTTCCCCAAGCGCAGGTTGAATGTAAGTTACATATAGATGTGTTCTTTCTTTGATGCAATTTGTATTTGTGTACCTAATAATTGCATCTTCGTGTACTTGAGTAAAGTAATGATTTTTTTTACTTTTACTTCTTTTCCTTCTCTTACGAGTGGTTTTAGGCTTCGGCGGTTCGTTCTTCTGTTCCAAGTTCAGTTTCCTCTTGTTCTATAATGGCCCCGTCTGTCAAAGAGTATATAAACTCAAAAGTTTCAAGTTGTTCGTTAAATGATTGAGCGTGATTCATTAATTCTTCTAATGTTTGATCTCCATAAAACATTTCCATTTGATAAACAGATTCAGTGTGATTTGAAAAGGAATCAACCATATCTTTCAAATCTCCTAATTCATTTGAAACATAAAGCAATCTTGAAATCGCTGACCGAGCGTATAGAAAAACACATATGTTTAAAGCTACGCTTAATGCTGTTACAGCGGATAAAATAATTTCAAGTTCCGTCATAGTCTTTTTTCGCTTCTTTTTTTAAGTTTTTTAATACTTCTTTATTTTGTTCAATATATTTTTGAGTTATCTTGCCGGTTGACGTATCTTTTTTTGTTTTTAAATAAATTGGTTTTGTCAACATTTTTTTGATTGAACTTTTTTCACAAACAATACAAGTTTTTTGAATATCGTTTACGCCATGAAAGATAGTAAAATCAGTTTGGCACTCTTCGCAAAAATATATATATTTCGGCATTTCTAAATTATTCTACCATGTTAAGCAGATCTTGTTCAGTAATTTTCTGTTCATTAGATATACGAACTGTTGGTGGGTTGGAAACGACAAGTCCGTCTTCAGTATTAACTAACTCAAATCCTTTCAGAATTGGTACAATATCTAATTCATTTAGTAGTGACTCTTGCAATGCCATCATAACCGCGCCAAGGGCTTGATTTGAAAGCTTAAGAGTTGTTTGTGTTTCTTGTTGATTATTAAAATTCATTTTTTTCTCCTTGTTCGAATTTTTCGATATATGGCTTAACAAACCACTTTGCATCACCTAATTTGTGACAGAACACTTGATACCTTATGGTCCCGTGAGGGTCATAGGGGTTTGTAACTTTTTGTGTTTTCAACACAGTACCCGAGCCAACATCTCTAACTATATTAATGTCGGCGTATGTCTCAAACCATTTAACTAAATCACCGACTGATATTTCTTTAATTTCTGACATGTGCAATGCACCTCCGAAGCCCTGTTTTAAGATTGATTTGAGCAGTCCAACCAAGAGTTTCTAACTTTGAAATATCAGCTTTAGAGTGTTTGATGTCACCGACTCTTTCGGGCTGCAGGTCCCATACCACATCGAATACATTTTCAAAATATTGCTTGATGTGTGATAACGAACTTGAGTAGCCGGTTCCGACGTCATATACCTCACCATTAAAATTATTATTATAATTCATGCAGTGTATATTTGCAGACACAATATCATCTACGTGTATAAAGTCTCTAGTTTGTTGTCCATCGCCATCTAATCTCAATGGTTCATTGCTTTTTATTTTTTCTAACCAAGCGGAGATCACAGTTGAATACGCTCCGCCATATTTTTGATCTTCAGAATAAACATTAAAATATCTCAATGATACAGTATCAAGCTCATATAAACTTGAATACACACGACATTCTAACTCAGTCATTCTTTTGTGTGCACCATACGGGCTAGATGGCATATCTGCTGCAGCAGAACTGGCAAATATAACTCTTTTGGCGCCTACCAAATTCGCATATTCTAATACTCTGGACGAACCCATGACATTGTGGGCTAAAGCTTCTGATGGATTTTCCACACTCCATTGAACACTTGGTTTCGCGGCTAAATGAAATATATACTCTGGTTTAAATTTTATATGGTTAAATTGTTTTTCGTGATCAAAAAGGTGCCATCTAATATCTAATTTTTCAGATATTTGTTCTGCTTCAATATCAATTCCACGCACATCATGACCAAGCTCTTTTAGTTTTCTGAATAACTTTGAACCAATATATCCTTTATGACCAGTAACCAAACACTTAGCCATCAATTTCCTCTATCATAGCAAAAGTAGATTCCCAATCGGTAAATCTAATAGCTTTGTCATCGACGTAAAATCTGGCGCGTGGTTTTTCAGCGGTGACTTTACTGACAAATTGAGACATGTCATGTTCTTTTAGCCATTCCCAAATTAACTCGGTACCTGTTTTACCATTAACTAAGCCGCGGTCAGGTTTAGCTTTGCAAGTATATACAATGACCGTATAGTCTTTTGCAAGCCTCTCTAAGGCTTCATAAGCACCTTCGACTGGCTCATCATAGATAGTTCCATCATAATATCCTTTTGAGCACTTGTGAATAACTTTATCAAAATCAATTCCAACATTAATTTGTTCGTCTGGGTAACTGTGTTCACGAATTTTGCCACCCTTCCAATTCATTGTTTTCAAAGCATCGGGATCATTTTTGCCAATTGGTGGACATACGTTACCGGAACCATGTGTAAGTTCATAAGTCAACAACAAAGTTAAAACTTCTGCGGTGTGGTAGTAATCGGCGCCAATGATTACTTTAGTCAAATTATTAATTTCAACATTAATGTCCTTTGACGTCATCATTGCGATTTCCATTCCATTATCAGTAGCCCACTGCAAAGCTTTTAAGATATCAACTGAATTTCCAGATGATGAAATACCAAGAACTAAAGACTTTTGCATTTGTTCTTTTGTTCTAGTTGATGTCCTTGCCGAAAGCCAGTTTACCATCCACTGTTCAAAACTACTATCATTAATGTATGACGTGGCGACAACACCAGAACCCGGACAGATGGCGTTTTTAGTTCCGTTCGAAAGACGCGTCATATCGACAGCAGCATGATCCGCAACCGCAAGATTGCCTCCATGTCCTAAAACATAAATATCATTACAATTATTAAATTTTTCTTGCAACGCAGCCCACTCTGGTGTCTGCACTACCTGAATAAATTTATCTCCTAAATTTTCAAAATTAAGCATTATACTAACTCCTTATAACCCTCTAATAAAATTGTGGTATCCATACCTACAGCTATTATAGCATATTCAGCATATTTGTCAATGTGTTTATTAACATCAGTCGGTATATGAACCGCCATCTTAGATGGGTCAGTAATTACCTTGTTGATCACCTCAATCGCCTCTAAAAATTTAGGATTATCAAATTGCGCTGTTACGCCCAAACTAGCAGACAAATCATAGGGGCCAATCATATAATGATCTAAGCCTTGTGCGTAGATTTCTTCAAGGTTATGAACTGCTCTTTTTGTTTCAATTTGGGCAATAATAATTGGCCGTTTGTTGACAAGTGTGGAATATCCCCATTTATTTTGCCTCACAAGACCTAGGCCTCGCTTTCCTCCGTATTTAGGGTAAGTACATAGCTCTTTTATCTGAGCGGCTTGTGTAGCATCCTCGACTGTTGAGAAGATAAGGCCACTAGCACCAGCGTCTAAGCACATTCTAATCAAAGTCTTGTTAATCTCGGTGAGTCTGACCAAGCAGACTTTATCTTTTGCTGTGATAATCTGGATACAGTTGTAAAGTGTCTCATTATTAAAACAACCGTGTTCAGTGTCTAACACTACTCCATCAAAATCTTCACATAACATTTCGGAAATAATAGTAGACGGTATTTGTTGCCAGGAAAGTTTCATTTATATTTCTCTACAAAATCAGTACATATCCCAGCACAATTACTTAATTGTTGTTCGGTATACAGACCATCAAATCTTTCTGGCATAACACATATCGACTCTGGTGTAAGAGTGTGACCTGGGTATGTCCAAATAAACCCTTTGGTTGTTATCGTATAAAAATCGTCTTGATGCCAGAATACATTAAAGTTTGATGCCTGTTGAGTTAACGAGTGAAGTGCTTGAATATCTTTGGCGTGGAGCCAAAGCTTTTCTGCTCTCTCAAAAAGCCACTCAGGAGAAATCATGTATTGTTGCTGGTCGTGACCAAGATAAAACTTAGTATAAAAGGAACCTCGGATATCTACCTCTACATCATAACCTTTTTCAAGTGCTCTGTCAATATAAAGTGGATTATTCTCCATTTCTGGGTTTGGGCCAGTAACATTACCTCGGTGAGCAATTAGTATCATTTCTTCACCACATAAGCCGTGGGACAAATATAATTTAGTGTCTTAATTTGCACATCTTTGTCAGCAAAAAACCTATCTACTCCAGCAGATTCCGACCACTTATGGAAGGCATATTCATCAAATACCACAATACCACCTTTTACTACTCTATCCCAAAGAGCGCACAAAGTTTCGTAGGTCGGCACGTCAAGGTCTAAATCAATATAAAGTAGTGAGATTCTAAACCCAGGACGGTCTTTAGCGTATTCGTACGCCGTCTTGGTGATATCACCGGCTACTAATTCAAATTCGTGGTCTTCAAAGCCGCAACTCTTAACAAAATCACCAAATAATTGTGCTTGATTGTCTTCATGTTTGTAATTTCGCTTGTCAAACAGCGTGCCCATAGCCTCTTTATCAATACCAGAGAGACTTTCAACAAGCTTCTCAGAGTTAAAAAAGTCAAATCCAATGACCTTTTTACCGCTGTTGGGGCACAAAAAACGCTTTATTTTTAAGAAAGTAAGCATTCCAGTGCCTTTAAACACCCCACATTCAACAATATCACCCGGTAAATCCTTTACTTGGTCTACCAAAAGCGTTCTAGCCAATAACTTACCGAATACTTTAGTGTCAGAACTTAAGATAAAGCCATTAAAAAAATCATATAAATTTTGTGAAGTATCCACAATTTCCAGTTCTTTTAGGTCCATTTATACTCCGTGAAACTTGTTAAAATAATCTAAATCTTCGGGTGTGCCAATTCCCCACATTCCATCAAAATGAAATGTTTTAATCTTTTTGCCATCTTCTAGCGCTTCATTAAAAACAGGACAGACATAAAATTCGTTGTTGAATCTGATATTGTTTTCAATCATTTGCTCAGCATACTTTACATAATCAGAGCCGTGTTTCCAGTAATAGATTCCAGCAGTTGCCACGTCGCTAATAGGTTTCTTTTCAGCTACCTCAGATACAAACCCTTCATCATCTAGCTTAGCAAAACTCCACTTGGGATGCGTTGCAGTAAAAGTAAGCATGCCACCGTCAACTTCGTCAGCTTCCATAGAGTACATAAACTCGTTGCTGTCCCAATCTAAAAACTGATCTGAATTTGCAAAGATAAGCGGCTCATCATTGTCAATAAACTCTTTTGCCAACAAAGTTGTGCAGGCAGCGCCTTCAGTCATACCATCAACTTGCACAATCTCACATCCGGGAGAAATCAAACTGAGAAGGTGCTTCAGGTTATATTTCTCGTAATGTTCTTTCTGTACCACAAAAATGTGGCGAGCATCAATATTTAAGTTCTCAACAACAAGCTGAATCATTGGCTTGCCTCTAACTTCAATAAGCGGCTTGGGAAAAGTATACCCTGCTTGTTGGAATCGAGAGCCAGCACCAGCCATCGGTATCAGTACATTCATTTTGCCTCCTTGCCATTTAGGTCTTACATTTTGTTTTTGATTTACTTTGTCGATTGTTTCTCTAATCTTCTCATAAGTTACATCGCTACTGTTCTTTACAGCACAGAGATGGGCGCCACTATTGATAGCTGCCTTGCGGCCATGGTGTGAATCTTCGATAACTACAGTTTCGTGAGGATCTACACCAGCCCTCAGCATACATCTCATATATATCTCAGCACTAGGCTTTGGCTTTGTGACATCTTGGTTAGAATAAAGAAAGTCTATATGCTCAAAGAAGCCTCTTCTGATTAATTGTAATTTGGCTGTATCTCTAATTGAATTAGTAGCACAAGCAATCGTGTAGCCATCCAGCTTGAGTCGCTTTAATACCTTGATAATTCTGTGATCATGATCAAAATTATCAATTATCTCAACTGTCTTTTGTTGCTTAGCTTTCCAGATAGCAGTGTGAAACTCTTCTGGTAATTCTTTCTTTTCGGTGAGCATTTGCAACTTCTTTGTTGTTGAAAGACCGTCGTAAGTTGATAGATGTTCGGCTCTGTTGATTACATAGCGTTCATCAATATCGCGTAACGCTAAGTTCAGCGCTTCATAGTGAAGCTCTCGGGCATCTACCAGAACACCGTCTAAGTCAAATACTACTAATTTAACCATTTCTAAATTTCTCTCCGCTTTTGAAAGGATGCTTATCTATATCACA
>MDSZ01169125.1_pt1 | contig 15191 bp, 15 predicted proteins | sample 811201 | NCBI WGS metagenome assembly MDSZ01 (sample SAMN05326647, study PRJNA326480) | marine metagenome | isolation source: seawater | place: Indian Ocean: North | collected 2010
CAGTTGCGAATCCTGAAATGGCTGTTTTTAACCGTCCAAAAACTAATAAACCTACAGCTCCTAAAAGCGCAAGTCTATTACCTAATCCTTTATCTAAAAATTCAGCAAGAGGCACTAAAGAATCAGCTAAAAGTTTACCAGCTCCAAGAGCTAAATTTGTAAAGTTAGCCACAAGTCGTTCAAAAGTTTCTTGAGTTGATCCTCCTGCATCTTCAATATCCTGAAATGCAGCTTGACCATCTTTAATCACTTGATTAACAAATGCTTGACGTTTTTCAAATTGTGTAAGTGAGTTTGCTGATTTGTTTAAAGAGGCAGCATATGCTTCTACGGCAGGATCAATACGAGTAAAAATACCAATTTCATCGAGCAGTTCAGGTTCTAGTTTAATGGCACCACGCGTAATTCTTTGAAATGCGTCTGTTAAGTTTCTACCTAAAGCTCTTGAAGCTTTCAATGCAACTTCTCCAAGTTCCTCAATCTGATCCACGTTAAACCCGGCGGATAATGCTAAGTTAGCTTGAGTTGCAGCCTCAATAACTGAAAGCTGACCAGCTGTAATGTTTTGAAGTGATTTAACCACGGAATCGGCATTTGTACCAACAGCATTTGCTAAAGATTCAGTTCCGCGTAAGATAGTTTCAAACTGTGCAGCCCTATTTAATGCGCTAAAAGCTGCTGTAAGAGCAAACACATTAGCAGCTGCAGCTGCATAAACACCAACAACACCGCCTAAACCTTGAGCTTGAGCAGAAAAAGAACGACCAGCAGATGCAGAAGCTTGACCAAGCCTGGTTTGAGCCTTTGTAATCTGTTCGGTTTGTTTTGCGACTCTATCCGCACCTTCAGTTCTAAATCTTGCGGTAATGGTTTGTGTAGCCAATTATCGTCCACCTCTCTTAGCCATAGTTTCTCGTTGTTTTGCTTTATCACTATAATACTTTGATAGTTCATTTTCCGCAACTTTTAAAAGTTCAAAGACAGTTTTACGGTCTTGAATATCATAGATATCCATTATAGCTGATAATCCACTATAGTCTTTACCCATCCAAGTACCACTCATACCCTCCCAGCTATCAGGTAGGGAATTTAAAAGAACTAAAGCTTGTTGAGCGTCGTACGGTAATTCAGATGGATCTTTAGGTAGATCTTCTTCTTTGATTTCCCATCCCATCTGCTCACACATGTCAATATATTGATCAGCGTTCATACCCCCAGCATGTAGATGATTCTGAAGGTATTCTGTTAGTTTTTTGCCGCTTCGTCAGCTTTCTTTTTTGAGAATTGTTCAAAATCATTCATGGCATCTGTAATAAACTGATCAAAAATAGCTGATGACTGTAGCAAATCTTTAGCTTCATCTTCACTCCACTCAACCTTTTCATCTGGATTTGCACCAGAGATGTCAACAGGTAGTAACATTGGTAGATGTTTAACTTTTAACCCTTTCCAGCCCAAAATTGCTTTTGCGGAATAAGCCTCAAGAAAACGATCATTGTCAACCTCTTCTTCGCGTTGGCGAGTGCGTTTATTAAATTTAAATGTTAATGCTTGGTTACGGATTTTTACTAAATCCTCGCGAGACAAGAATCGAAGATGAACTTCAAAACCATCAATGTCTGGAAATTCAATCCAGCTAGTGGTTTCTTGTGCGATAAAGCTTTTAATTTTACTCATAGTATCCCCTCGTAAAAACGAGTGCCTATCACATAGTCTGCTCTTCTAAGGTGAGGGGGAACCTTGAATTGCAAGTGATAGGCACTCTTCTGGTTAAAAAGTTAATGTTCCCCCTCAGAAACATTATTAAGAAGTTGTCTTCTTGGCGAACATTGTCATTTCGCCTCCACCGCCTTTGTTTGCAGTTGTTTCTTGTGCAACAAAGTTGACGGTCATTGAAATCACATCTTCAACACCGATAGTTGGGAACTCAAACTGAACCGCATCAAGTTGGAATGCAACATACGGAGCAGTAGCGCCACCAATGATCAAGTTTGCGTTAGAAGTCTGCGCGGATGATGTGCGAGAATCATTTGCGATGTTACGCAAGAATCCAGCTGATTCCAAATCTCCTGAACGAAGATACATAGTTGCAGAACCTGTAACTGCACGTGTTCCAGTAAACTGTCCAATTGGCTCATTGAGGTTAGCCAGTTCTTCTGGAGTTAAGTAGGTGATGTTATTGTTATAATCAAAGCTTAGGGACGTGACTGGGAAGACGAACTTCTCATCAGATGCAGTAGCACTAGCTTTGTGATGGAATTCAATAGCACTTAAACGATTTTTAATGAATGAGTTAGTGCCAAGAGACCCAGCAACGTTCATTTGATTGTATGGGTGGTACGCAGCTTCCTCTGTCATTTCTAGTGAATTAGAGTTAGCTGTGATAGAGGTACCAAGGTTGTTAGTGCCACCAAAAACAGCAATGGCGCGGTCACGAGGAACACCAGTTAACTCTTTAAGAGTAGTACCAAAACCTGACCAAGTTGTTGTAGCAATTTCTTCAATACCTGCATCAACAGTTGCCCCGTTAACTGTAGCATTTGAAACCTGATAAACCACGTTATCAAGTTTAAAGTACATATGGTTTTCAGTAGCTGTTGAGAAGTTAGAACGTGTAGAGTGTGCTCCAGCACTTGCGGCAACATTAGTTGTGCGAAGTTTACCAGTTCTGTTTGCACCAGATCCATTTCCAGTTTCCCAAACAGACTGTTCTACTGCGCCTGAAGCTACTTTAGTATTTGAAACAAGTGACTGCCACATAAACCAGTCAGCCACAGGTTTAACGTTACCAGTCTGATTAGTACCCGTTCCAGTACCACCAGCTGTAGCGCCAACCTCTGCACCTGTTGGACGCAAGTAAACTTGTAAATTCCAATCCACAGGGTTAATAGCAGTGTTAAAGCGTTGCTGCGAGCGATCTGGAGTTATACCAGATTCAAGCGAGGTAATATCCTGTGTCGCAGCGGATGAGGTAGTTGCAAAACCCGCTAACACTTCAAGTTTCCAAGTGTTTTGAGGGGTCATACTGGTTACTGCCGCACCGTTGATCAGGTCAACAGTAGACAAAAATACCTCTGAATTTCTTTGTAAATTAAGAGATGCCATCCCTTTTCTCCTTATCCGTCTAATCTATAGACTGTAGTTATTATAACCTCTGCTAATCCATAAGGAGTTGCTAACCCTTCATCTGGACTAATACTATCTATGGTCATATCTAGTATGCCCTTATCAGGAGCGTTTCCAATAGAATAGATAACGTGTTCTACGTCTTGAACAAGGTCATCAATGAGGCTTTGAGAATTATCTTCCCCAAATACGTATGCTCTTATGGTAACGTCTAAAGTTGCTACCGTCAAACTTTTAGATTCAAAATCTCGAATTTCGGTCCCAGCGCTTACGTATAATGCTGGAAAGTCGTTAACTTCATCTAAGAACTTGACCCTACGGTAAACATTATTGAATAAATTTTGTGTATATGTGTATGAAGAATTGAATCCAGAAACAGCACCGTCGATGGATTTTAGTTGGTCAACAATATAATCAACAATCTCAGTTCTTCTAGAGGCCATTATTTTCTTATAAACCTGTAATATTCGCCCACGAGTTGTTGAACTGCTGGACGTAATCCTTTTTGTTCAATTAAATTACTTGGTGCCCTACGTTCACTTTCAAAAACATTATATATCGGATCGTAGGTATATTCAATAAATTTTTTCTTTTGGTTGATTCTGGTTATTGTAAAAGACTCTGCGAATCTTCCCGTGCGTTCAGTTAAAACTGTAGGGTTTGGAGGAGGAGGCCCTCCTGGTTTACCTTTTGGCATAATTGATCTAAAAAGTTTTCTAGCAAGAGCTTCAATCTGTGCAGTGCTCGCCATCTCTTGAATAGGATCACGAGGTCTTAATTGCCTTTTTCGAGATTGTCTGGTGGTAGACTTTACAGCACCACTAGCTGTAGGGCCGATTTGAAAGTCTATTTCAAGAGGATTCTTTTCAAATTCTTGCCCAATTACTAATAATTCTGCAAAGGCATTAACAAATCCGTATTTGGTTTGAGTGCCAGTTTTACGTAAAACTTTTGCCCCCTCACCTCTAACATAAAATTTTAAAATGTTTTCTAAAAATTTATCTTCAGCTCGTGATACTACTTGACTGGTAACATTTATCATAGAATCCTTAATTAGTTTTCCACCTGCAGCACTAGTACGAAGAGCTACAGAACCTCCTGTTGCTCCCCCTGTAAATTCAAGAGTTGTATATTTACGTCTATTTGCGGCACTTTGAAGATTAAACTTTTTTGCCAACCCTGGGACAGCAGATATCTGAAGCCTTCCATTAACATAAGTAAATAAAAGGTAGTTTTGCATTTTTTGTTCAAACTGTTTTATTAAACGTTCACGATACTTTTTTTGACCTGGTGACTCAAACCATTTAAATAAAATATTTTGATCGTACAAGGAGGCCTTAATCTGCCCACTAGGCTTAACTTTAACATTAGCTTGTTGCCGTAAAGATTCAATCTCTTTAGTAAATTCTCCTCTTTCTCCTCGGCCTAACTGAGTAAAAGTAGTTGTTCCTCCTGTACCTAATTTTTGTTTAATTTCAATAGTTCGTCTATTCTCAGAAGTTGCGTCTACATCATAAGTAAATTGATCTGCAACTTCTTGTCCAAACATTATAAGTAAATCGTCATAACCAATCTCAACGTCAGGAGCAGATTCAGGAGAAGTAAATCTATTCAGGTCTTGAGGTTCTCCAAAAAACCCTTTAATAGCAGGGTCAAACTGTCTACCTCTTGCACCTCCAGATAAGAAATCAGAAAAGAGCTGAAGATCTAACATCTTAGCTCTATCCTGGGGTGTTGATTTATATTGTTTATTTTTGACTAGTTTAACAGCTTTAGCAAATTCTGATTTTAGTTTCTTACCGTCAGGAACTCCATCAAAGATAATATCAATGTCTAGTTTCACGAAATGATCCTATATAGGTCTAAGATACGTCTAATGTGTGGAGGAAAATTGCCTGCTAAAGGAAAAGAATCTCCTCTTTCACCTTCAAAAGAGAATCCACGTTTTTCTTGATCTTGTTTAAATAATAGTTTTATCATGTCAAGAGTAGCAAGCTGTATATCTTGCGGAACCTCTCCAGACTCATAACCAGCACGATACTCAACCTTTACACCAGAGGGGAAGGGAGAAAAACCAGGGGGTCCAGATAAAGTCATGGCAGGATAACTATTACGAATAGTAGGAAAAGTCCCTCTTACTCCAACGGCTCCTGTATCTCTAGTGACTTCTCCCATGTCTCTTGAAAAGTTATACTCGTTAGTTGCGTTATGAACGTCTGTAGCTTCTGTGTCGTCATTTTTGCCATCAAAATGGACTAAGAAAATAGTTTCTCCGTCAGGTCTAAATCTTTTGGTTGGAGCAGTAAAATTAGCAGAGGAATACTTAGCCATATCTGAAACTCTTACCTCATCCATATAACCTTTAAATGTTGTTCCTAATTCAACGTTAGATGTAAAGGTTAAATTTGCTACGGTAAAAGAGGCATCGGCGATTACATTACCATTATAGTGTAGATATAATTTTTCTTCAGTTAAATCACGAGATACTGCAACATGCGCCCATCGACGCTTTGCAAATTGCTGACTCTCAATTAAATTGTTAGCTCCTTGAACTGTAGTTGCTGTTCCTGAAACATTTGCCTCAAATGCTAAACCATATTGATTCGCCAATCTAAATTCCATATAATTTGAGGCGTCTGTATTAATTGCAAACAACACATTATCTTGTAAAGTCGCCTCATCAACTCTAATAAACATCTCAATGGTAAAATCACCCTCCTCAAATTTTAAATCATCAGATACAGTGCCGCCTAAGAGATAATCATCAGTATCTAACTCTAAAGAAGATTTACCAAATTTTTTGATTCTTGAATTAATATGAGCATCATTTTTAAATGTTAATGTTGTAGCGTCTGTGTCGCGAGTGGTTACAGGCCTACCGATAGTAGTTGGATCTGCAAGAATAACATCTTCTGTACCGTTAAATTCAGAAACCTGGTAGACGTTTGAGAGCGGAAGACGAGAAACCATAACGGAAGTTTTACCACCGTCAAAAACTTCAACATAGTCATTAGCTAAAATTTCTTGACCGATATAGTGTTCGACAACGCCCGTTGCATAATTAATTATATTAGCCAAGCGAGCATCTTGGCTATCTGATGAAATACTTAAGTAATCTTTAACCTGCGCTAAAGTTACAAAGGCATATTTTCCTAAATTTTCTTCTAAACGATCTACCATTTGTTCCTACCTTACTCCTCGTCTTCAGATTCGTCGTCGTCTTCCCAATCGTCTTCTTCCCAATCGTCGTTTTCTAGCACCTCTTCTACTTCCTCTTCAGCAATAGGTGCTGAGGAATCTGAAGCAGACCAATTTGCCATAATAGATTCTGCGCTTTCAACGCTATGGCCATTGACTAAAAGCCAATGTTTTGCATCTTCAGGGTTTGTGATATCGTTTGGAATATTAACCATTTACTTCTCCTTATAATGAAAAGGGAGGCGATGACCGCCTCCCCCATGTGTTTCAAAGATGTTTAATCTAAGATTAACCAGCTTCAACAGTAACAGCGTAAGAATACTTAGTAGCATCCAGAGCTGCACTTGAGTTAGTTGTAAGAGCTTTAAAGTCAATACGAGTGCTCATGTACATAGCAGTGACCTGCTGACGCGGTTCGTACTCGCTCTCAATCTCGATACCACGACGTTCTGCAATCATAAAGCCAGGCTTATAAAGCAGGACACCAATATCGTTGTTTGAAGAACCAACGTTATCTAAGAACTCAGTGATTGCAATCGGAATACCGTAAACGGCGCCAACTGAACCAGTGAGGTAGGTTGCGTTAGGACCAAACTTGTCAACTGTCTGGAAGTCAGAAGTTGTTACAAGGTTGTTATAACCTTCGATTGTTGTTAAGTACACCAGGTCGTTACCAAGCTGAAGGCCATATTTGCCAAGCTTAGTGCGGGCTGCAGCGATGTCTGTTGGATCAGCTTTATCGTTTGCAGAACCTGTGTCCACAGTCAGACCAGCACCTACGTCACCTGTCAGGTTAGTAACACCTTCGATGACAGAAGCATAACCAGTACCAGCGGTAATAGCGTTGGTCGGGGATGCGGTAAAGCCAGTCAGAGCACCAGTACCACGGAGGATTGCTTTATCGATAGCACGTGCTAAGCGACGTGTAGCAGCTGCACGCAAGAAGTCGAGCAGAGGAAGAACGGTATCTTCTTCTTCGTCTTTTGCGAGGTGGGTGGTAGCCATGAACTTATGCGGGGTAAAGTCCACAGAGCTAATGGTGTTTTGGTTGCTGGTTGGTACGCGAGTTGCGTCAGCAATACCCGTAGCAAATGTGCCAGAGGCAAACTGTGCTACATCACCGTCTGTGTCTTCGTCTGCGACTGGTACGCGGAATGTTTTTGCGTCCACTTGCATACGGTTGAACATTGGAGCAACAACAAGCTGCTGTTCCATTTCAGTGTAAATGTTTTGTGAGAAGTTGCTCAAGAACTGGTCAACAGATGTGACAGCTTTCATCTTTGCACCCATCTTGGTGTCAAAAACGTCACGCTTGTTTAACAGCTTAGCAACCAATACGGCGTTAGCCATTTCTTTTTCAGAATACTGAGCTTGGTTGCGGCTCTGCTCCTGATAGTGCATCTTAGAGCGCTGTAATGCAGCAATCTCTTCCTGATACTTTTCCATCTGAGCTTTCAGTTCAGCGACTTCCTCAGATTCACGCGGTGTATAAGCGGTATTGCTATCACCTTTAACCAGCATCTGCTGGTCAGCAGCGTCTGCTTCCTTCACGATAGCTTCACCGGTCTTTTGAACCAGTTCAGCAACTGCAGGCTCAGACACTTCAGCACGTGGTGCTTCTTTTTTGATCTCTTCGGCTGGCTTTGCAGCGGTGAGATCGATTGTATCTACGACTTGATCAGCCATTTCGTCTTTCTCCTTATCAGAATTTTCGTGAAGCTCTTTAGTCAGACTTTCGCTATTAACCGCGTCTTCACTTGTAGATTTTTCGACTTGTGAAATGTCTTCTGTTTTCACATTAACAACATTATCACAGTCTTCGGCTTCTGCGTCAACCTCTAAAAATTTAAAGATTGGCGATTGGCCAGTTGCGACGTTGGTGACTCTAAACATTTTTTCTTGATAGTTTACAAGATCACCATGTTGAAGTTTACTTGCATCTTCGGAAAGCAAGTTTGTGAACGGGATAGAAGCATTAGGATCACGAATTTCTAGTTCTTCCTCTTCTTCTTCCTTTTCAATGTCAGTGACTTCTTCCAACGATTCTGCTTTGACCTCAACCTCTTCAGTTTCAGCTTTTTCCTCAGCGGCTTCTTCAGTCTCTTTAACTACTTCTTCAGTAGTCTCAGATACTTCTTCCGAAACCTCTTCAGATTTGGCCTCAACTTCGATCTCAGCTACCTCTACCTCTGCTTCGTCAGCTTTAGTTTCGATAACTTCATCTTGCTTTGAGTTACTCATTGCTTCCTCCTCGGTTGGAGACAACGGACGTTCGTTTACAACTTCGCCCTCCTCCATGCTATGAATCGGAACCCCTGCCATAGTAATGTCATGTGTGTGGCCATCGGCCTCTAGCACAACACCGCCTACGACTTTATGAGCGTGGTTTTGCATATGAGATGCGTAGGTTGTTACACCATTACCACTCTCATCCATTTCTACGGTATGATAGTGACCATCGCTCATATCGGTGATTCCTGCTTTGATTTTACGCATCTTCTTAATTTCTTCAGTGTCAGCCTCTTTTAAAGACTTCTTAAACTCATTGAACTCTTCTTCAGACTCAAAAGACTTACGAATTGAAAATAGTGAATCCTGATTACAAGGCACTGACACGACTGAAATTTCTAACAGCTCGACATCAGTAATCATCATTGAATCATCTTCACGATTATACTTTCCATCTTTTACTCTAAAACCAACGGAAAAGCTTTTTAAAGCTCCGTCCTTAATGAGGGTCTGTACGCCATGATTTTTTTCAGCAGCCTCTGAAACAGCGCCTTCGACAAAGATTCCTTTTTTATCAACACGAATATTATCAACACGACCGATAGGACAGTCATGCTTGTGCTGATAAAGAAGCACTGGGTTACGACGATAATTCTCTACACCTTTAGCCCATGCTTCTGCAGTGACGACATCACCTGCACGGTCTTTAGACGTAGTATTAGCGTAACCAGCAATCTTTAAAGATTTAGAACCTTTTTTAAGAGCTTTGGTTTCAAAGGAGCTGTTTAAATAAATTGTTTTATTCATCAACTGTATCCTCTAAATTAGTAGATTCCTCTTGAGAGGGTCTGCCACCTTGGGATGCGTCAGTTGCGCTCCCTGTGATGTTCTGTGGTACTCTTATGGTATCATTATTTTCCAGTTTTGGAAATCTTAATCCTTCACGAGCTTCATTTGGGGTAATAATTCCTGTGTTAACCAGAGTAGAGTAATAAACTGCCTGAGTCCTATTGTCTGGTTGAAGTGCTGGCACCGTTAGTCTATCTGGAACAATAGACACACCACCATTGAAGAAATGTGTAAAAGCAGAGCAAAACTGTGTTAAGATAGGTAAGACTGTGTGTAGATAGAATAGTTTCTGATTAGCATCAATATTAGCGTTATTACCAGACTTAAGTAGCACATAAGGCACGCCTAGAGCCTTAGCCATGTCTTGTTGGATACGTTCGATTGAGTTTTCAAAATCTAATTGATCAAAAGATTTAGTGGAGAATTCATCAATCTTAAGACCTCCATCAAGAATTGCGGGATTTCTAGCACCATCAAAAATAGTTGTGTAAGAAGCTCTCCATGACTCTAATAATCTTTCTTTAACACGTTTTGATAAAATATTGTCGGTAGTAAGAACAAACCCCGGTAAAGCGTTATTCTTGAAAAACTGACGTTGAAACTTAATCATATAGTAATAAAGTTCCATCAGGTTTAAAATTGGTTTTAACTTAGAAGTTCCTCTAAAGATAGAGTTTTCATTTTCAGCCATAACATGAATTATCTCATTAGGCTCAAATCGAATTGCTTCTGCTTTACGTGTTTCTTTACCCCTACCAAAACCATAGAAGTCGTTTGTCTGTTGATTATGAATTAAATAATTATAATGAGAAACGAAGGTACGATCATCTGGGACTACCTCTACGTCATTAGCGGGTAGAAGGTATAATGACTCACCATCATAATAGAAAAAAGCGTTACCATCTAAATGAAAATCAAGAAAAGCACGCCTAAACAGACGAGAGCGATCTTCAAAAGGATTTGGTCGTATGTTCAAAAGCTTGTTTACTTTTTTAGCAGCCCCACCATTAATATTAAGTGGTATTTCACATAGAGCGTTAATTACCATCTCAACAGAGCGATGAATTACCTCAATTTCGCGATAAGCTTGTTCAAAATCAACAATAGTTTCTGGCGAAGCAAAAGGCTCAAGAGCTGCAACTGAGGGTTGCGCTGGATTAAGCTTCTCGCTGATCCACTGTCTTAAACCAAGTCTTTCATTCTCTGCCATGTTTTTCCTTTTGAATGTCTAACCAGTTCTTAATCTTAGGTGTTAAATGATTAGAGTATCTTTGCCCATATATTGTATGCAGTCTCTGATGATGAGATTTACATAATGTAAATAAGTTGTGGTGGTCTAAACTTTCTCTACAGTCTACTGCAAATTCTTCACGAAGGGAAGTAATTTTTTCAACAGTATCAATTTCCGTAATCTTATTACGACTACACCACTCATTGAATAATTGACTTACTGAAAACAAATGATGTAATTCAAGTTTCTCAGTTGAGCCACATATGTAACACTTATCACGTAATTTATAATCTTTTTTAATATAGTCTCTTATATATTTTATTGGAAATCTTTTTAACTCAGACATTCTTGAAGCACCTCCCAGCGCATTGAAAAATGATCAGGATGTTTATTCAAACCGACATCGCCTTCACCAAGATTGAGTACTTTTCCAGAAATCGTGGGCAGGTGTTTCAAATTATATGCTTTTTTAATGGCATAGCTAACTAATATGTCGTCGCCTCGCTGTGTTTCTCTATACTTAAGGATTGACTCGTGTATTTTATTTAGTGAATCTTGTTTTACCATAATCACGGAACCAACTAAAAAATCTACTTTTTTATTCTCACACCAATGATCAGTGAGTTGATGGTAGTTTTTTGCTTTTTTAACATTAGTTTTGCCATACACACCAACTATATTCTCTTTCATGTCATACATTTTTTTAATCAATAGAGGATGAGGCAATAGATCATCATCAATTAATAGCTTATACTCTTCAGGATAGTCAAAACACCTAATCCAACGCTCAATACAATACCCATTTTTAGTATTATTGACTACTTCTACTTTAGGATGCGAAAAAGTTTCATTAGAATTGTTATTAATTACTGTAATCTTAAAATTTTTATGTAAAGCATCGCAAATAGCTTTAACATTCTTTGGTCTTTTATAGTTTAGTATTATTATCCTAAGCATAAATTGTAATATTACTCATTTTTTGGTGTGTATAAATAGCATAACGTACTGCATCACAGGGATGAGAAGCCCAATCGTGAATAGGTTTTGGTTTTTCTGTGTTAGGATTCCATTTATAAGCAGCCATTGCAGAAAAGGTGTGCCTAGCACCTTCAGTATCGAAGTATAAACGGTCTTGTTCAATTAATACTTGTAAAGAATTAATCCCATCATTGACAGACTTGATCGCATTTTCACAGTAAATATCAAAATCATAAGCAAAGTCAGCTTTCACTTGCTGTGCTGCGGAGTCAATGTATATAGTATCAATGTTCCACTCATCCATTTTTTCTTGAATCGCACTTGCAAGCTCTGAAGTCGTTGACTCTTTAGATACGAACTCATCAATGATGAAATAGTTATCACCATCAGTACCAATCACGACAAAAACATTCTCGTCACGATAGCCTACGTCAAGTCCCGCAATCACTTCGGCGAAACGCTCGCCTACAAAGTCTCCAATATGTTTTTCTTCGTCTAAATCTAAGTAAACCTGTGCCTCTGTAGTTGTCCACTCGCACTCATACTCTTGAAGATAAAGGGCCTTTGTTATAGATTTACGAGCTTCTTCTACGTCTTGAGATGACAGTCTAGGATTTGATCTCCAAGTGTGTATAGAAGAGGCCCACTCTGGATACTCACCATCGTCCCCCCTTAAGTAGTACTCATATAGATAGTTACTCTTACCGCGAGGAGTTGAAATCCACAGACAACGGGAATCGGTAAAGGTAGAAAGCGCTGGCCTTAAATCGCGAGTATAGTATTCATCGTTTGGAATAATTGCTGCTTCGTCTACGATTAGAAGATTTGCAGCTCGACCTACAAGTGAATCACGGTTGTTTGCAGATAATAATCTAAACACAGAACCATTAATTAGTTTCACTACCTTATCTTTTTGATTAAAACGGTCAACTTCAATCTCAAGTTGTTTAATTAAATCTGTTACATAATCCCAAATAATTGACGACAGTGAGAAGTTAGGAGCAACAACCATCACTTGTTGACCAGGTTCTAGAAGTTTAGCAAAGGCTAAAATCGCTGCAGCATATGATTTACCTGTACGACGAGCTGCAATATGCACACAAAAACGGTAAGAATCTAAATTCTCTACCATTGCCCATTGTGACTCGTTAAATTGAACTGGGGTTGGAAGACGATCTAAAAGTCTCTGGATTTTAATTCGAAAAAACTTATCACTCATCGTGGAAAAATGCTAATAATCATAGAAAGAAGGGAAACAAAACCTACAGAGAGACCGCCTACCCATAGCAAAGTTCTAAGAGAAGCCTTACCAGTGGTTGCTAGATCACGGATTTCTACTATCTCTTTATCCAACTTACACATTTGTGTTTCCATACGTTCAAACATGTTAACAATATTAAGATAGCGTTCTTCACAAACAGCTTCATGAGACTGAATTTCAGCTCTATTGTTTTGTGAACGCTCATGAAGACGTTCGATCTCAATTTGTATTTGGTCTAATTCACGAACGTCGTTCATCTTTGCACCTTATGTTTTTATAATATACTGTACTACTTCAGAAGGTAACGTAGTCGCTACACTAAAACCATTTACAGTCAACGAAGGAACTGTTAAAGCTGGTACTGACAAGGAAGGCACAGAGTGAGTGTGGTTATCTACAGCTAGATTACCTACACCATGAGTATGGTTATTAACCGTTAGAGAGGGTATGGCATGAGTATGTGAGGCAACACTTAACGAAGGAATTGTTAAAGCCGGTATACTTAGTCCAGGCACTGAATGTGTATGGTTGTTAACGGTTAGTGCTGGTATACTATGTGAGTGGTTGTTTACTGTTAAAGATGGAATTGAATGAGTGTGGTTTGCCTGTGAAATAGCTGTAACTAGACTGACTTGTGTGACATCTTTTGTGCCTGCAGAGAGTGTACGGTTAATAGTATAAGTAGTCAGTGTTAAATCACCAGCACCATCTGCTCCAGTGTTAGATGAAGCAGTAGTAGAGGTAGCATTACCTGTATTAGAAGCAGAAGTAGTAGCAGTAGAGTTTCCAGAGGTTCCTGTGCCTGTGGTGCCAGTTCCTGTAACCACTGTAGGAGCGTTTGTAGCATTGTAACCTACAGTAGTAGAGGTAGCTCCATCCGTATCAGAGGCGGCTGTGGTAGAAGTAGCATTAGCAGTTGTCCCTGAAATTGTTGCTGTTGAGTTTCCTGATGTACCCGTGCCAGTGTTGCCTGTACCAGTATTTGCAGCGGCAGTTGTAACTCCTGTTTTAGTTGCAGAGTTAATAACAGACGAGGCAGCAACAGAACCAGTGGTAGTTCCAAGAGTATCGTTGTTTGTGCCTTTACCTAAAGGAACCTTATCACGTAAATCAGGAACATTAAAAGTCGAAGAGCCATCCCCTGTGCCAAATGTTGTGCCAATCACAGCAAATAAACGGGCATATGTTGTACGAGAAACAGCAGAGGAGTCACATAAGAGCCAACCAGTAGGAGCGCTAGCAGCACCATAAGCAACGATCGTGCCTGATGGAATAATTTCTGCACCTCCAGCAGTAGAACCGTCGTGAATGCGAATATTGTTTGTTGATGTGTCAAGAGATATCTCGCCTACAAGTCCTGTGTAAGAATTGTTTTGGGCTGAAGTTCCTCGTCTAAATTGTAGCTGTGTAGCCATTATTTACTCCTTATGAAAATGCACCTAAATCAAATTTGCCTGTGATTGAAAACGTATTTGAATCGTTTGTTCCTATCGAGACATTGCCTATAAATTGTGTCTCAACTCCCTGAGTTTTGTCTATAACAATATACCTTAAACCGTTAGATATAAGAGACACAGCAGGATCAATGATAGAAACCGCTGAATCTCCGTCTGTAATAGCATTTGAGCTTAATCCGTTATAAGTGCCCGCAGTTATTGTGCCTACATTAATATTACCTGTAGTCGAACCATCGCCTACAGTGACAGTAGCGTTAGCTAAAACTTCAAATTTATTTCTAGCGTCAATGCCTAATCCGCCGCTAAATGCTGAAACTTTTGTACTCATGTCTACCTTTCTATCATAATTTTAACCAATGGTCAAATTATTTATGAGAGTGCTCCTAAATCGAGAGTTGCTGCAAGTTTTCCGACTGTTACCTGATTATCTGCGATATGAGCGGTATCGATAGATCCATCCGTGTAGTGTTCAGAATTAATCGCATCGTCTGCAATCTTAGCTCCAGTGATTGCGTCTGCCGCTATTTTTGCGGTAGTGACTTGTAAATTTCCAATATGTGCGGTATCAATAGATCCATCAGTATAGTGCTCTGAATCTATAGCATCGTCGGCGATTTTAGCACCTGTTACTGCGTCAGCAGCGAGTTTTGCAGTTGTAACGGCGCCGTCTGCTACCCCTGAGCTTGCGATGTCCGCAGCTAAAGCAGCAGCATTAGCAGTAGTTGATTTAGCATCTAACTGAGTCTGAATAGCTGAAGTAACGCCGTCAAGGTATCCAAGCTCTGTTGAAGTGACCGCAGAAACTTCTACCTTACCTCCAGAACCAGACACAAGTGCTCTTGAAGCTGTTAAGTCTGATGTA
>MDSZ01198387.1_pt1 | contig 15190 bp, 17 predicted proteins | sample 811201 | NCBI WGS metagenome assembly MDSZ01 (sample SAMN05326647, study PRJNA326480) | marine metagenome | isolation source: seawater | place: Indian Ocean: North | collected 2010
CAATATACGAATATAAATGCGAAGATTGCGATAAAGTTTTTGAGGTAATTCAAAAAATATCTGATAAAAAGCTCACTAAATGTAAGTTTTGCGAAAATGGTACGGTGTACCGCATGGTCTCCTCATCAGGTTTTAGATTGAAAGGGTCAGGCTGGTATGAAACTGATTTTAAAACAAAGAAATCGGATACAAAGAAAACGGAAACATAATATATGCAAAGATCATATTGCGGCCATATTGATATTCAATCAGTCGATGAAAGTCTTAATATCAAAGGTTGGGTTAACACACGCAGAGACCATGGCGGAGTTATATTCATCGATCTAAGAGATCATACAGGACTAGTTCAAGTAGTCTTTAATCCAGAAGAAAAAGAAATATTCGAAGCTGCGCAGGCTATACGTTCCGAGTTTGTGCTTGAGATATGTGGGATAGTAAAAAAGAGGCTGGATGGTACAGATAATCCTGAAATGACTACAGGCAAGATAGAGGTAATTGCTAAGGATTTAACTATCCTTAATACATCTAAAACTACACCCTTCAAAGTCAATGACAACAGTACCAACGAGGATCTGAGATTGCAATACAGATATGTCGACTTGAGAAGTAATTATATGCAAGCTAACTTAAGGTTTAGATCAAAACTATTCAATGTGATCAGAAATTATTTAAATGAGTTAGAGTTCAATGAAATTGAAACACCGATTCTTACAAAACCAACACCTGAGGGAGCGAGAGATTATATTGTTCCTAGTAGGATTCATAAAGGCAGCTTTTTTGCATTGCCACAATCACCACAACTATTTAAACAAATGTTAATGATATCTGGATTAGACAAATATTATCAAATAGCAAAATGTTTTCGTGATGAAGATTTAAGAGCAGATCGACAGCCTGAATTTACACAACTTGATATAGAGTGTTCATTTTATGATGAGACAGATATTATGCACTTATCTGAGTCATTAATGCAAAAGATATTCACTGAGTTGATTGATAAGGATATTATTTTAAACTTTCCGAAAATTACTTATAAGGAATCAATTGAAAGGTATGGTTGTGATAAACCTGATCTAAGGAATCCGCTTCATCTAGTTGATATATCAGCTCATCTAGTCAATACAGAGTTCAAAGTATTCAAAGACTGTGTTAACAAAACTGGTAATCGTATTGTTGCGCTTAACATTCCAGGTGGCTCTAAACTAACTAGAAAGAATATTGATGACTATACAGAAACTGTAAAGACATTTGGAGCTAAAGGATTAGCTTTTTTCAAAATTGAGGACTTAAGTGACATTGACAAAGGAATAAGCTCTCCAATCAAGAAGTTTTTAAGTACTGACGAGATTAATGCTATAATTAAATCTGTTCAACCATCAAACGGCGACTTGATCTTTTTTTCAGCTGATACAGCTGATGTTGTAAATAACTCAATGTCATCTTTGATTTCGATAGTTGGCGCAGATTTAGAGTTAATAAAAAGTGGCTTCGAGTTCGCATGGATAATAGATTATCCTATGTTTGAATATGAGAAAGGAACTAAGAATCTAACCTCTCTTCATCACCCTTTTACATCTCCAATCTCAAATGGTGAGGATTTTAATGATCGAACCCTTTCACGTGCATATGATCTAACACTTAATGGAAATGAAATCGGAGGCGGTTCAGTGCGTATTCATGAAAAGTCAGAACAATTGAGAGTTTTTCGAGCACTTAAACTCTCTGACAGCGAAATAGAAAGTAAATTTTGCTTTTTTTTAAAAGCTTTGGAATATGGATGTCCGCCTCATGCGGGTATAGCCTTCGGCCTAGATAGAATTGTCATGTTACTAAGAAACTTGAGCTCTATAAGAGATACGATTGCTTTCCCAAAGACACAATCTTCGTCATGTCTTCTAACAGAAGCTCCAACTGAAATTGACCTAGAACAATTAAAAGAGCTTGCTATAAAAACCAATAAGCCAAAGATATGATAGAAACCAGCTATAAAAAAAGACTAGAACAAGTCAAAACATTTCTTAATAACAATGACGCAAAGCTAATATCCCACTACTATGTAGATTCTGAGATTCAAAGACTTACCGAAGATACCGGAGGATGCGTTGCTGATTCACTTCAAATGGCCAAGTTTGGTACTCAGCAAAAAGAGAAGAACCTAATAATAGCAGGTGTCAGGTTTATGGGTGAGACAGCAAAAATACTCAATCCGGAAAAAAACATATATGTTTTGGATAAAGATGCTACATGTTCTTTAGATGATAGTTGTGAAGTAAATTCTTTTAAACAGTTTTGCGAAAAATACCCTAATCGAGAAATTGTTGTGTACGCTAATACTAGCGCTGAGGTAAAAGCTATTTCTGATTGGGTAGTTACATCAAGTATAGCTATTCCACTTGTTGAAAACTTAGCTAGCCGCGGTAAAAAAATCATATGGGCTCCTGACAAATATCTTGGATCTTACATTCAGGACCAAACAGGTATAGATATGATTATGTGGGATGGTGCATGTATAGTTCATGAAGAATATAAAACTATAGAACTTAAAAAACTTATTGAAGAGTTAGGAGATTGTGAGGTACTAGTACATCCTGAATCTCCAAGAAGTATAATTCAACTTGCTGATGTTGTCGGATCAACAACTAAACTAATTAATGCATCTAAAATTAGTAAATCCAAAAATATTATAGTTGCTACTGAAAAAGGAATATTCTATCAAATGAAAAAACTATCTCCTAATAAAAACTTTATTGAAGCTCCTACGGAGGGAGAGGGCGCAACATGCAAGAGTTGCGGTAGATGTCCATGGATGCACCTGAATACATTTGATAAACTGATGAGTGTGATCAATCAAAAAAATGAAATTAATCTTAATGAAAAGACAATAGTCCATGCAAAAAAATCAATTAATAGAATGGTTGAATTTGAAGATAAGTATTACCAAAAAAATAAGAGGGCATCATAATGGCAGGTCACAGTAAATGGGCTAATATTCAACACAGAAAGAAAGCACAGGACAATAAGAGAGGAAAAGTATTTACAAAGATAATCAGAGAGATTACTGTTGCTGTAAAATTAGCCGGACCTGATATAAGTAGTAATTCAAGACTAAGACTTGCTATGACTAAAGCTAATAAGAATAGTGTACCCAAAGACACAATCGAGAGGGCTATAAAAAAAGGCTCAGGACAGAGTGATAGTTCATTCGAGGAAATAACATATGAAGGGTATGGTCCGAAGGGAATAGCAGTAATTATTGAATGTCTCACTGACAACAAAAATCGTACTGTATCTGAGGTTCGGCATGCTTTAACTAAATACAATGGAAGTCTTGGTACTAAAGGGTCAGTTTCTCACTTATTTAAGAAAGTTGGTATTCTGACAGTTATTGATACATGTGAAGATGATTTAATAAATCTAATTGACGATGTAGAAATTCTGGATTACGAGCAGAGTGGTAATGACTGTATTATTAATACTGAACCAACTAATTTATTCACAGTTAAAACTTTCTTTGAATCTAAATCTATCAAAACAAAAGATGAAGAGTTAATACTTGAACCTATCACGATGTGTGATATCGGGGAGAGTGATGTAGAGCAGATTGAGTTGTTTACTGATAATTTAGAGGATTTAGATGATGTTCAGAATATATATACGAACATTAATGTAATATAAAATAATCATGACAGTTATATTGGGAATTGATCCAGGTACAAACGTCACGGGATATGGCATTGTCAAGTTAGAGCAGTCTAAGCTTACCTATTTGCATCACGAGATACTTAAAACTGGACTGAAAAATATGTATACGGTTAAGTTATCTCTAATTTATGATAATACTAAAAGACTAATAGAGTTGTATAAACCAGATGACATAGCGCTAGAGTCTGTCTTTTTTAGTGTAAATGCTGGTACGGCTATAAAATTAGGTCAAGCACGGGGCGCAGCATTATCTGCGTGTAGCGGGGAACAAAGAAATGTTTATGAATACAGTCCAAGAAGAGTCAAAATGATTATTACTGGTAATGGAGCTGCAGATAAAACTGAAGTTCAAAAGTATGTTAAGAAAAAACTTAGATTGAGAAGAAAACTTGAAGAGGATGCCTCTGATGCGCTTGGAGTAGCGCTATGCCATGGTGTAACATCAACCGATACTCCAGATGATATTAAACCTATTTAGAAATTTAGAATGGACACACTCACAATTAATGAAATTTTCTTCTCTATACAAGGAGAAACATCTCGCTCAGGATTTCCAACAACTTTTGTAAGACTTACAGGATGTCCCCTCAGATGCACATATTGTGATACTGAATATGCATTCAAGAATGGATCAAAAATGTCATTCGATAAGATAGTATCTAAAATAAAAAAAAATGATTCCTTGTATGTTACTGTGACTGGAGGAGAACCACTTGCACAGAAGAACGTTATTCCATTTTTGAAGCACCTATGTGACATGGGTTATTCTGTATCGATTGAGACTAGTAATGCATATGACATATCAGATATTGATTCAAGGGTTTCAGTTATCTTGGATGTGAAAACTCCTGCTTCTCAAGAGTCAGATAAAAATTTAATTTCGAATTATAAAAATCTTAAACCTATTGACGAGATAAAATTTGTTATTTGCAATTCAGATGACTTTAATTGGGCAAGAGATTATATCTCATCACATAATCTTGAGCCACTCTGTCCTATTTTATTTTCTCCATCATATGATGATATGCCCATATCAGAACTAGCAGATCTAATTCTTAAATACTCTATGAATGTAAGACTTCAAGCGCAACTCCATAAAACTATTTGGGGACCAGTTAATGGGAAATAAAAAGGCTCTGATTTTGTATTCTGGAGGACTAGATTCTACAACTGTTCTTCACCATGCTTTATCTAAAGAGTATCACTGTACAGCACTTACTATTGATTATAACCAAAGACACTCATATGAAGTTAAATCTAGTCAAAAATATCTTGCACAAGAAAACATAGATAGTTTAATCTTCAAAATTGATCTATCACAAATAGGTGGTTCAGCATTAACAGATAATGAACTCAAAGTACCTATAGAACATCAGCCTGGGATCCCCATTACCTACGTCCCTGCAAGAAACACAATTTTTTTGTCCATAGCATCAGCATATGCAGAGAAATTATCTATCTCTGAAATATTTATTGGTGTTAACCAGATTGATTATTCTGGTTATCCAGATTGTAGACCAGAGTTTGTAGATAGTATTCAAAAAACTATAAATCTAGGTACTAAAGTTGGTGTAAACGGTAATTCAATTCTAATAAATGCGCCACTGATAAATATGTCAAAAAGAGAAATTATTCGTTATGGTATAGAATTGGGTATTGATTACTCGCGAACGGTATCTTGTTATCAATTGGACAGTGAGGGAAGAGCATGCGGGGAGTGCGACTCATGTAAATTTCGAAAGGAAGGTTTCAAATTAGCAGGAATAAAGGATCCAACTAGATATAAAAATTGAAAATTTATTAAAAATATATAAACTGTGATTTTGTATATGGAAATTGCAACAACAATATTAATTTACACTTCAGTACTAGGGTTTATACTTGGTTATGTTGTTAACAAAACTAATTTCTGCACAATGGGTGCTGTATCCGATTTGGTAAACATAGGCGATTCTTCGCGATTAAAAGCCTGGTTTCTCGCTATAACAGTTGCGATACTAGGCGTCACATTATTAGAATACACTGGAACCTTGAATGCTAACGATTCAAGAATACCTTATCGAAACTCAGTCTTTTTTTGGCCTAGATATATCATAGGCGGAGTAATGTTTGGTATAGGGATGACGCTAGCAAGTGGATGTGGGAATAAGATTCTTATTAGAATAGGTGGCGGGAACATAAAATCAGTTTTTGTTCTACTAATTGCCGGTCTAATGGCGCTACTCATGACTAGAACTGACTTTTATGGTTTGGTATTCCATAGTTGGATGAGTCCGATCAGCCCAGATTTGGCTAAAATTGGTATAGGTGATCAATCAATACAAACTATAATAGCTACACTTATAGGTCTAGATAACAATAATATGTTTGTTTCCCTTATAATTCCGCTGATTATTTGCATGACGCTTCTAAAATATATCTTTTCTTCTGATACAAAACTTAGCAGTGATAATCTCCTTTCTGGCATAGTTGTGGGCTTAGTTGTAACGTTTGCCTGGTTACTCACTGGAGGTGATCTTGGTCAATCATGGATAGAAAATAATGATTTCTTGGACACACCTTACCCTGCCGTGGGTGTTCAGTCGTTTACTTTTATAAACCCTATGGGAGAGACACTTTTATTTACTAGTAATATTTTTGATAATTTCTTCTTAACGTTTGGTGTAGCAGCACTGTTGTCGACTATCGCCGGTTCGTTTGTTTATTCAATACTAAGTAACAATCTAAGATTAGAGTGGTTTGTAAATAAGCATGATTTTTTAAGACATGCGATTGGTGGTATCTTAATTGGAATTGGTGGAGTACTCTCTCTGGGTTGTACTATTGGTCAAGGTGTTTCAGGTGTGTCTACATTAGCTGTTGGTTCTGTAATCACTTTATTTTCAATCATATTTGGTGCTTCACTAATGATGAAAATCGAGTATTATAAAGCGGTGTATGACGATAGCGGATTCTTTGAGCTTCTTAAAAATTCCCTTATTGATTTAAAGGTACTTCCTGAAGCACTGAGAACTCTTGAAAAAATTTAACATATTTGGGGCGTTAGCTCAGTTGGTAGAGCAGTGGCCTTTTAAGCCATTTGTCACAGGTTCGAATCCTGTACGCCCTAAAATATTAAATTTCTTATTAATAATCTTATTTTCTTTTTCTTCACAATATACATATGCTAACGACAATATTTTAGTACAAATTACTAATCATAATGATATTGTCCTTAATGGTAATTATTTAAAACATGATCATAGTGATTCGGTGTACTTGATTGTTCATGGAACTCGTGGCTTTAAAGGTATGGAAATAATTAACTCATTAGGTATGAGGATCTTTGATGCTGGACATGATGTGCTTAGCATTAATCTAAGTTATGGATATAATAATAGAGCTGATAGTTTTTTACCTTGTGATATTGAACACCAACATAATGAACACGATTCTGTCAATGAAGTAATCTTATGGTACAAATATCTACTGAATAAGGACTATAAAAATATCTCTTTTGTTGGACACTCAAGAGGTGGATTAAACATACTGCAGGCATCTTTATTACTAGATGAAAGACATAATCTATATTTATTGGCTCCTATAATTGATACATACGAAGGAACAAGTCAATACTATTCAGAAGTACATAATCTACCCTATGATGAGGTAATAAACAGTAGTGAGGAATTTATTATCTCAGATAGGTACCCTTCAATAAACTTTCTATTTTGTGAAAATGCAGATGTCTCTTCAAAAACTTTCAGATCATATCTAGATTTTTCATCTAATATTGATATGTATCCATTTACTTTCAATATTATTGAACTACTAAATGATACCAAAGATATGGTTACAATATTCTCTGGGACAGATGATGAAATATTGCTAGATAGTTATAAGAAAATTATTGGAATTAAAAAATTAAATATTAAACATCACATAATTGAAGGTGGGGATCACTTTTTTAGAGACATCTATCTAGATGATGTGATGGAAATAATGTTTGAGTAGACTTATTGTACGATAAATGGTTCATCAGATGTATTTGAGGAATCTATATCTAGACTTTTCTCGAGCTGAGATGAGGATTTTGGCCCTATAGTAATTTCTGATTCTGAATTATCAAACATACCTCTTATAACTTTGATAGTTGCAAATCTATTTTCTTTTTGGTAGTTGATAAGTATGAATCTAGACCTAACAATGCCAATTTCTGACCAGCCATCAGAAATCATATTCTTTCTATAAAAGCTAACAGTTTCATCCGCTGACTCCTCATGTTGAAGATATAATATTCCTGAAAATTTACTTCCTTCACCGAATATAACTGTCTTATTCACAAGATACTTAGAGTTATCTGGGAGAGGAATCGATACTTGAAGTTTCTGCTCAACAGATATTTCTTTTTGTTCAACTGATTGCTCATCAAGCATGGCCTGCATATTTGCGCAAGATACCAATAAGAAAGACCCTAATGTAATAGATAGGAATCTCAATAAATTCATTGCTTGCATAAATATGAGTATATCTTAAATATAATTATTTTCTAGAGCCAGGTCCATTAACCTCAAGACCATTACTCATAAATGTTGTGAAGAACTCAAGATTATTCAGTTCATCACTACCGCCTTTGAAACTCTTTGCCCTTATTCTATTTAGACACCCTGCAAATCTCTCATGAAGAGTAACTAGCCTACCCATACCTGACCTGTAGACTGGAAAATGTGTTGGATGTCCTATTGCAGGACTAGGAATATCTGCTCTTAATTTAGTCCCTGTTTGATATACATGGCAATCTGCGCATGAAAAATTGAGTTGACCCTTTTTAGTAAAATAGAGTCTTTTACCATTTTCGTAGGCATCCAATGCCTCTTTTGTATTTGGTATTTCAACATTAAACTTATTTCCTCTCGATGTATACGCCATATAGGCTGAAACATGAGCTAACTCCTTTCCTTTAAAATAGCTCAAAGGCTTCTCACCATTTTTAACTCTACAGTCGTTGAGAGCACCTTCCAGGGTAACTACTTTGTTCTTTGTTGTATCAAAGTATGGATAATTCTGTCTTATACCTATACCTTCATTTTTAAAACATGAACCATATGTATTTCCATTTTTAAAAGGCCTGTTGAACAATTCTTCTCCTCTATCAACATTAAGCTCGTAAGGAGGAAACTCTTCCATAGCTTCCCATTGTTCTCTTGCAGATTTATCTATTGAATATACACCATTTTTGTAGTCTTCATATGGTGTATCTGGAAATCTATTTTCAAAGTAGTTTACAAAAGTCTCAAAATCTTTTTCTGGACTGGCAAAGACAGATGTGGCTGATAAAAATAATATAATTGTTATTTTTTTCAGCATTTACTTTACAGTACCTGTTTTAGAATCTCTATTCCCTTGATTGTCTACCCATGCAATCTCAAGACTATCACCTTTATTGCCTTTATACTTAAATGTAAGGTAAGGGTTCTTTGATACTGCAGGTCCCCAGTAAATTGTTATTACATCTTTGCCGTTAGCTTTACTGTGAACTTCTTGTATGTAATGTGCTGGGATTTTACTACCTGTTTTTTTATCTTTTCTTTGACCAGTTTCCATTGGATGTTTGATCAGCGCTTTGACTGTTACAACTCCGTTAGACTCTTTTGATCTCATTTTAATTGTGCTCATAATTAACCTCCGCAGCCCCCTATAGTTACCTTAACTTCTTGTGTTGATGTATAAACTTTACCATTACTTTTTACCGCAGCCATCACATTTGATGTTTTTCCCATTTTAAGCCTTGTGCCTATAGATGGCTCTGATAGAGAAGTAAGCTGATACCCACTGGATAGCGGCTGTGGGTTGTTTTCAACAAATATCATGATTGATTCAACATTATCGAGTGTCGTAGAGACATTGATCGGAACGATTGCACCATTCTCTGCAATTTCAGGAGCCTTTAGCTTGACCTTTGATGATTCCTCTAAGTTATTATGACCATAAACACTACTAACTGATTCAGTCAGATCTTTTATATCGAATGACTCCTTTGGCCACGCAGCATATGCATTATTGCTCAAAATAAGAGACGGAACTGTTGCCAATGTACCTGCGAATAACATGCCGTTTTTTATAAATTTTCTTCTATTCATATTTTTTCCTCAAAGTGTGTATAAATAATCAATTATTTTGTTAATCTCAGTTCTAGTCAGCGCCCCATGCTTCCCAAATGGAGGCATGAATGAATTAGGATCACTCTCAGTAGGATCCCATATTTGTTGAAAAAGAGCCTGACGATCTGGAAACCTTTGTTTCATTGCAAGCAAAGGTGGACCATTGTTTCCAGCTAATTCACCATCATCAATCATGTGACACGCTAGACAATTACCCTTTTTCCTGTCAAATGTGAGCTTTTTACCCTCGACTATATTATCTGAATATGATGTTATGGGCATCAATACGATCACAAAAAGTAATGATTTTATAAGGTTTTTCATGACAGTATTATATATATGAATCACTCTTATTAAAACAGTTTTTAATCACAGGTTTTGTCTCCAAATATTGGTTCCAGTGGCGGATTACCCTCACATAAGATCCTTAATCTAATACTACTTAAAAATCTTTTTTGATAATCATTGAATTGATTAGAGCCGAGTCCGTCGTCAATTACCCTGAATGCCATAGGTAAATTTCCTTTGAGACGATAGAAATTAATCAGAGCTAGTTTAGCTTTATATTTTTCTTGAGTTCTCTCGTAACCTTCTGCTAGCAGTTTATATGCACTTGGATTGTTTCTATTATAAAGCATAATTTTATTTAATTTTTTCACACTCTGCTCCAAGTCAATGGAGTCCTTTATATTTTGTTTCAACAATTGAAAACTAATTGCATTATTGTTTGGATAGATTTCTAGAACATCTTCTAGAATTTTTCTAGCATTTTCTTTATTTCCTTGAGCCCAGAGAATATCAGACATTAGGGAAGCATTATAAATGTTGTACCTATCCTCACGGTGACTTGTTTCAAGAATATCTCTCGCATTATCAAGATTACCACGAGTATATTCTCTCAATGCAGACAGATGATTTTGAACATGTTTGTTTGTTGAGACATATTTTATATTCTTTAAACTATCAGCAGAAGAGGTAAGAATGTTTTTGATGTACAAGTAATCTTCTGAACTATTTGTAATAGGTTTAGTTTGTGATTTACTTTTATTTTTAATGTTACTTATTCGATTTGAATATAATGGATGAGTTAAAAAATATTCATTCAAGTTTGATTGACTATTAGAGCTCCCTTGCATAAGTCTAAAAAAAGTTGCCATTTCATTAAGATCATAGTTACTTTTTAATATTAATCTTGCTGCAAATGCATCAGCCTCAATTTCGTTCTCACGCACAAGGTTTATATTCTTCTGCATTGACAATCCAATACCAGACTGAATGGAAGCGATACTTGCTTCTGTTTGTCCAGCTAGAATTCCAGCGAAAATTCCGACCCACATAGGTATAGAGTTGACATTACTGTTTGCCATCATTTCAGCCGAATGTCTAAGGACAACATGTGCTAATTCGTGTGCTACAACTCCAGCCAGTTGAGCCTCATTCTGAGTTAGCGTTACCAGGCCAGCATTAAGACCAATATATCCACCTGGAACTGCAAATGCATTAACAGCACTTGATTTAGTTATAAAAAAAACATAATCCCTATTTTGTGAAATGTTTCTACTCAGTTTGTTTCCAAGATATGAAATATAATCCGAGACTAAAACATCATTTACAACATAGTTATTCTTTTGAAGATTTTTGTATATATTGCTTCCAATTTTTTTCTCATCAGACAACGTTATTGCTCTATTGAGCGAATCACCGAGAATTGGTGACGGATTGTTTTCATTAGACCACGTATGAGGCATAGAAAAGATAGATATAATGATTAATATGAGCCTAAACATTTTTTTATTCTCTCATGAGGTATCTTTCGCTATATTAAATAATCTAAATGTACTAATATAGATTCCTATATATATTATAACTCAAGAGGTAATATAAAAATGAGTGATTTTGATAAAGAACTAGACACAAGTGGACTTAATTGCCCACTTCCAATTATTAAAGCTAAAAAGGAGATAAACACAATGGAAACAGGTCAAGTGCTTCATGTGATATCTACCGATCCAGGAGCAGTAATGGATTTTGAGTCGTTTGCTGGACAGACCGGTAACGAGTTATTATCCTCTGAGACTAAAGATAACAAATTTTATTTTCTAATCAAAAAAAATTAACCAATGAAACTTAGTGGGTCAGAAATTATAATCGAGTCTCTTAAAAAGGAGGGAGTCGATTATATTTTTGGATATCCAGGTGGAGCAGTTTTACATATATATGATGCTTTGTTTGCTGCAAAAGACATTAAGCATGTTCTAGTTAGACATGAGCAAGGAGCAACGCATGCTGCAGACGGTTATGCCAGAGCATGTAATAAACCTGGCGTTGTGCTTGTAACATCTGGTCCAGGCATAACTAACTGTGTTACAGGCATTGCAACTGCACATATGGATTCAATTCCTATGATAGTAATTTCAGGTCAAGTCTCTAGACAATACGTTGGAAGTGATGCTTTTCAGGAAGCCGATGCAACGGGAATTACTAGACCAATATGTAAACATAACTTTCTTATAAATGATAGAGAATCAATAGCTGATACTTTTAGAAAAGCATTTATCATTGCTACTACTGGCAGGCCAGGCCCTGTAATAATAGATATACCAAAAGATTTAACAGACCCTAATATAAAAATTAATTTTGAATACAAGAAAAATATAAAAATAAGATCATATAAAGTTAAAGTTAATGAGTCTGATGATAAAATTGAACAAGCAGCGAAGCTCTTGTGTAGTGCAAAAAAACCAATGATATATACAGGTGGAGGTGTAGTTCTTAGTAAGGCAAGCAATGAATTAATAAAGCTTACAAAATTGTTAAAATTTCCAATAACTAATACCTTAATGGGGTTAGGCGCTTATCCTTCTTCAGATAATCAGTTTTTAGGTATGCTTGGTATGCACGGCACTTACGAAGCTAACATGGCAATGCATGATTGTGATGTTTTACTAGCAGTTGGTGCTAGATTTGATGACAGGGTAACAGGTGATACAAAGCAATTTTGTCCTAAAGCTAAAATCATTCACATCGATATAGATCCTTCATCGATATCAAAAATTATTGAAGTTGATCATTCTCTAATTGGTGATACTAAAAAAATTCTAAAAAAACTTATATCTTTTTCATCAAAACATAAAAAAAATATTGACAAATCCGCCATTGAAAAATGGTGGAAAAAGATTAAGTCATGGCAAAAGAAAAAATGTTTATCATACAAAAAATCGAAAGATGTGATTAAACCTCAGGCAGTTATCGAAACGCTTCATAAAATTTCAAAAGGAAAATCATTTGTAACTTCAGATGTTGGTCAACATCAAATGTGGGTAGCACAATACTATAAATTTGATAAACCTAATAGATGGATAAATTCTGGTGGTCTTGGAACAATGGGGTTTGGTTTACCAGCAGCAATAGGCGCTCAACTTGCTTACCCTAGAGAAGAAGTAATTTGTGTAACCGGTGAGGCTAGTATACTGATGTGTATTCAGGAATTATCAACTTGTCTTCAATATGGTCTTCCAATCAAAGTCATTAATCTGAATAATAGATATATGGGTATGGTTAGACAATGGCAAGAATTTTTTTATGAGGGAAGATATGCGATGTCTTACATGGATGCTATACCTAACTTTGCGAAACTAGCAGAAAGCTTTGGTCACATTGGAATGGTCATTGATAAACCTGCAGATTTAGAAAAAGATTTAAAAATCGCGCTTGGACATAAAAACAGACTTGTTTTTGTAGATGTAATTACAGATCAAACCGAAAATGTCTACCCGATGATAGTAAGTGGCAAAGGACATCATGAAATGCATCTCGCACCTTCTGCAAATGAGGATATTGAATTAGCATGACTGAAGATAAAAGACACATTGTCTCATTGCTCGTAGAGAATGAGTTCGGTTCACTATCCAGAATAGCTGGTTTGTTTTCCGCAAGAGGCTATAATATTCATTGTCTAAGTGTTGCACCGACTTCAGATGATTCTATTTCAAGGATGACACTAGTAACGTATTGCACAGACATGAAAGCCTCTCAACTCATGAAGCAGCTTGATAAACTTGTTGATGTAATAAACGTGAAGGATCTTACGGATGAGACCCATATTGAAAGAGAGATGTTACTACTCAAAGTAAAATCTACGCTTAAGCAAAGAGAGGAACTAAAACGTCTAACAGATATTTTCAGAGCAAGAATTATCGATGTTACTGATACAACATATACTATCGAACTCACTGGACCAACAGAGAAAATTCTTGCATTTATTGATTCATTAGGAAAAATAAAAATAATAGAGCAAGTGAGATCAGGAGCTTTGGGAATAAGTAGAGGCTCTGAGTCTTTAGAAATTAAAAAATAGGAGGATGATAATGAAAGTTTATTATGATAAAGATGCAGACCTAGATGTTATAAAAGATATTAAAATTTCTATAATTGGTTTTGGTTCACAAGGACATGCACATGCGATGAATCTCCATGATTCAGGAGCAAACGTCACCATAGGGCTACGCGAGGGTTCACCAAGTGAAGCTAAAGCTAGAGAAGCTGGGCTAATGGTAAAAAATATTGCAGACGCAACCTCTGATGCTGATGTTGTTATGATACTTGCCCCCGATGAGTATCAAGCCGATTTATATAAGGAAAGCATTCAACCTAATCTAAAACCATCTGCTGCTATTGCTTTTGCTCACGGTTTTAATATCCACTATAAACAAATTGAACCAGCAGGCTCACATGATGTTTTCATGGTCGCACCTAAAAGCCCTGGGCATTTAGTTAGATCTACATTCGTAAATGGTAAAGGTGTTCCAACGTTAATTGCAATTCATAATAACTCATCTGGTAATGCAAAAAATATAGCGTTAGCTTATGCATCAGCTATTGGTGGAGGAAGAGCTGGGATTATTGAGACTGATTTTAAGGAAGAAACCGAGACGGATTTATTTGGTGAGCAGGCTGTTCTGTGTGGGGGAGTTACTGCATTGATACTAGCTGGGTTCGAAACATTAGTTGAAGCAGGATATGCCCCTGAGATGGCTTACTTTGAATGCTTAAATGAATTAAAACTTATAGTTGATTTGATGTATGAAGGTGGAATGACTGATATGAGATACTCTATTTCTAATACAGCAGAATATGGCGATCTTACTAAAGGACCTTTTTTAATTGACGATCATGTCAAAGAAAAAATGAAAGTAGTGTTGGCTGATGTTCAAAACGGAAAGTTTGCTAATGATTTCGTTTCAGAAATTAAATCTGGATCTCCCAAATTCAATAAACTAAGGAAAGAAGGCTCTGAGCACTTAATAGAAAGTACTGGAAAAAAACTTAGAAGCATGATGTCATGGATG
>MDSZ01004041.1_pt1 | contig 15189 bp, 10 predicted proteins | sample 811201 | NCBI WGS metagenome assembly MDSZ01 (sample SAMN05326647, study PRJNA326480) | marine metagenome | isolation source: seawater | place: Indian Ocean: North | collected 2010
GCTGTCGCCGTATTAGCTGAGTCGGCTACATAAACGGGCAGACCAGAAACCTCGTCAATCGTTAACACTTGGGCAACGCCTCGAAAAGGCATTTTATCAAGTAGCAGAGTTCCGCGAGATCCTACTAGATAGTTGCGGGCTATAGTAATTTGATGATCATCCATGCCATCGCCAATAATTAAAATAACGGATTTTGTCGACTCAGCTAACGCGTTAATGGCAGATATGAATGAAGCTAGAATAAGCGTTAAAACAAAGCGTCTATGAATGGCCATTAATCCCTGGTCTGTTTTGAAAAAAAATCATTATAGATTATTTTTGCATTGTAAGGGTTGTGCAACGAGTAGGATCAGAGTATGTCGGTAAATAGCTGGAAGATGCACATAAATAGTTCGTTGGTGAAAATTGGTAATGTTTTCATTGGCGCGTGCGTACTACTTATTTTTTTGCGCAGCGCGTCAGTATGCGGGGCACCCAATGTTTTACTCGTTATTACTGACGATATGAATACGAGGCTGGGTATTTATGGAGACCGTTTGGTGAAGACTCCATACCTGCATGCACTGACGCAGCGAGGCGTACGCTTTGATCATGCGTATGTTCAGTTTCCTCAGTGCAATCAAAGTCGAAGTAGCTTGATGACCGGCCTATATCCAGATCAAAATGGTGTAACACGCAACAGCCATCACTTTAGGAATGTGGTTCCAGAAGTGAAGACTTTACCGCAAGTTTTTCAGGATAGTGGGTACTACACGGCAAGGGTGGGTAAAATATTTCATTACGGTGTTCCGCAAGAAATAGGTACGGATGGATTTGATGATCCGGGATCGTGGGATGAGCGCTTTAATCCGATTGGAGTGGATCGGACACACATTGATCAGGTTCATTATATAGGGGCGCGACCGACACAGAAAAGGGAGATGAACGCGGCCCGCGCGCGGTATCTTGAGCGAACCGGAATCTCGGATGAAAATATTTATGGAGGCTGGCTTAGCTGGATGCGTGTAGGTGGTTCAGCAGATGATCATACAGATGGTAAGGTAACTAATCGGGCCTTAGATATTTTGGAGAATAAGGATCCTAGAAAGACTCATCAACCTTTCTTTCTTGCTGTAGGTTATTATCGTCCCCACGTTCCTTTTTCAGCACCTGAACGATTCTTTGATCTTTACCCTATAGATGACATTCCTCTGGATGACTCGCCGGAAGGGGATAGAACAGATATTCCAGTTGCCAATCTCTTAGATAGACCCTATCAGACCAATATGAACGAAGAGCAAAAAAAACGGATGATTCAGGCTTATTTCGCCTCGATCAGCTTCATCGACGAGCAAGTGGGTCGACTAATGCAAGGGCTCAAAAAATTAGATTTGTTGGATTCCACGATAGTTGTTTTTGTTTCAGATCATGGGTTTCTTTTGGGTGAACATGGTCTATGGCAAAAACCAAGCTTATTTGAAGAAACGCTTAGGACACCATTGGTTATCTCGGCACCAGGAAGACCTGCCATGGGGAAAACGAGTCAATCACTGGTAGAACTGATCGATCTTTATCCGACTCTTCTTGATTTGGCGGGGATTGCGATACCTGCTCACATTGCTGGGCGAAGCTTTGCGCGACTCCTTGACGAACCTAGTCATACAGTAAGGAATTCGGCCTTAAGTCAGTCCTATAGTGCTACGGACAAACTTATGTTTGGTTATTCAATCAGAACACGCCGATTCCGTTATACGGAATGGGGAGATGGAATTCACGGTGCGGAATTATATGATCATAAAAATGATCCGGGTGAACACAACAACCTTTACGCAAATCCGCATTATGTTAGGACTCGAGCGGAGTTAACACAGCTTCTGAAGAGGAGGGTTTTGCAAGCGCGCGAACCGAGGTTAGAACTTTAGAGGCAGCAGTAGGAAAATCTGTTTCGAATTGTATTTAGGGTAAAGGTCTGTCTTGAGAGAAAGTTTGAGTCGTTTGGTATGATTCCCCCCCAAGAAATATAATTTTAATAAATGTTTGCAATAAGTTCTGTAGGTTGTTGGAGGAACACTTAGAGCTGGGATTTCTGAGTAAAAAAGATGTCACTAGTTGTTCTGAGGTGATAATTGCTGACAATTTACTTTTATAGAAGCAATCGCGTTGACGGAATCAATTGACACCGGTATCGTTAATGTGTTCGAGAGAATCTCTTTCACCATAAACCTATGTAGGATTGTTCTGTTTTTTAAACTTATGATCAGGTATTTCAAATTAATAACCCGATGGATCCTTTTATTTTGTTGTTTATTTAGCGTTAGCAGAACAGTACTTGGGGGGGATACCTTAATTCTTAGAACAGCGGAAACTCATCCTAGTGACTATCCTACTTCGGCTGCGATTAATTATATGGGAACTTTGGTTGAGGATTGGTCAGACGGTGAAATCGAAATTAAGCTATACCCGGGCGGTCAACTGGGAGAGGAAAAAGATACATTAGAAATAACCATCTTTGGTGGCATTGATTTAAACCGCGTGAATATGGCCCCTTTAAATTCAATCGCACCGGAAACTAGTATACTTGGGCTACCATTTTTATTTCGCTCCACAGCGCATTTGCGGGCAGTGCTCGATGGTCCGATTGGCGAAGAGATTTTGGATTATCTTGAACCTTACGGTCTTATTGGATTAGCCTACTATGACTCGGGAGCACGTAGTTTCTACAACAGTCAGCGAGCTATTTTGGCCCCATCAGATTTAACTGGACTAAAAATTCGTGTACAGAACTCCGCATTGTCTGTTGCTATGATGGAAGCGTTGGGTGCCAACCCTACAACGATGGGATTTGGACAGGTCTACGAATCTCTATTATTGGGCACCATTGATGGTGCCGAAAACAATTGGCCCTCTTATGAATCTACCAGGCATTATGAGGCTGCTCCATATTACTCAATAACTAGACACACGATGATGCCAGAGGTGCTGGTTATGTCAAAGTATCGTTGGCAGAAGTTATCATTGCATCAACAAGAATTAATTCGCCGAGCGGCAAAAGCATCCGTTTCTTATATGCGAGATAATTGGGATAAACGCGTGAATTTATCTCGTGAGAGAGTAATTAAAGCGGGAGTCAAGGTTCAGGATGTTCCTAATTTGTCGCTTTTTGCTGACGTCATGGAACCTGTCTACCAAAGATTTGTTACATCTGAAAAAATGCGTGACTTGATAAAGCGAATTAAGGCGGTAAAGGAGATCCCGATATTATGAATGCGGCATTTGCTCTGTTTATTAATAAGCTTGCTCGTATAGCTATTATCATCTCCTCTTTTGGCTTAATCCTAATGACTTTAATTGTCGGTTGGCAGGTGTTTGCGCGCTACGTGCTTAATGCCAGCCCAGCCTGGTCAGAATCTTCAGCATTACTTTTGATGCTCTACTATATTATGCTCGCGGCAGCGGTTGGCGTTTATGAAAACTTTCATCTGGGCTTGAAAGTGCTGACGGATTCTGTGAGCGAAAATAGCAGACGAAGATTAGTCATATTCAGTAATTCACTGATTTTGATCTTTGGTATCGCGATGTTCATTTGCGGTGCTCGTCTGGCTCAATTTACTGCAGATCACATTATTCCAACGTTGGAAATCTCGCGAAGCTTAGCCTATTTGCCTTTCTCCATTGCGGGTTTGTTAATCAGTATCTTTGCTCTCGAAAAGATATTGGTTGCCATTGCAAATAAAAACTCCCTCCAGTCAACGAAAGATGCGCAAGCCGTATAGAACTAGATTATGGAATTATTAATACTCTTTGGAACTCTTGTTACCCTGCTTGTCATTGGTGTTCCCGTTGCTTTTTCACTGGGCCTTGCTTCCTTAGCCACAATGGTTTATCTCGACATTCCCCCAGTGGTTGCCTTTCAACGAATGGCTGCAGGGATGAATATTTTTGTCCTGATGGCTATCCCGTTCTTTATCTACGCGGGTGAACTTATGAATCAATCAGGTATAGCCGAACGCCTAGTGAAATTTGCAAATTCACTTTTGGAGAGAGTGAGGGGCGGGTTGGGTCTAGTCAATATTGTGTCGAGTATGATGTTCGGAGCTATATCTGGCTCCGCTGTTGCTAGTGCCTCCGCCATGGGTTCAACGTTGATTCCTATGATGAAGAAGCAGGGCTATGATGCTGACTATGCGGTCAATGTGACCGCAACTGCAGCCACAACAGGCCTGCTGATACCGCCTTCACACAATATGATTATTTATGCCGTCGCGGCAGGTGGCGGTTTGTCGATAGGATCATTGTTTTTGGCTGGTATTATTCCTGGAATCCTTCTGGGTGTAGGTCTTATGGTTGCTGCATATCTGGTTGCAGCTAGTAGAGGTTACCCCGCTGGTAACTTTTCTGGTTGGGGGCAGGTGTTTCGATATTTTGTCGGTGCGCTACCGGGATTGTTTACCGTGCTGATTATTCTTGGTGGTATTCTATCGGGCATCTTTACCGCAACTGAATCCTCGGCTATCGCTGTGATCTATACAGTAATAGTGGCGATTTTTGTTTATCGATCTTTGGATTGGACAGGTTTTGTCACTGCAAGTATTAATGCCGTAAAAACAACGGCTATGATACTTTTAATAATAGGTACCGCAGCGTCTTTTGGTTGGTTATTGGCTTTGACTGAAGTTCCCGCACAACTATCTGCTGCGTTGCTGGCGGTATCAGATAATCCGCTGGTCATAATGTTGCTCGTTAATCTGGTGCTTTTGATATTGGGCACCTTTATGGACATGTCACCGCTGATCATTATTACTACACCAATTTTTCTTCCGGTTATGGTGGGCATAGGTATGGATCCAATTCAATTCGGCATAATGCTTATTCTCAACCTTGGCTTGGGTGTTGTCACACCACCTGTAGGGACAGTCCTATTTGTCGCTTGTGCCGTGGGGGACCTTCGTATTGAGGATACCTTGCGCTCCATTTTACCCTTCTATCTAGTTTTTATAGCAGTACTAGCTTTGGTCACTTATATTCCGAGCACAACGTTACTATTGCCCAGCATGTTAAATCACTAGTCATTTAACTCAATAATTCATGCAGAAATTAAATCAAAGCAATCTAGCGTGTAAGGTGAGTGAATCGATAGATCACAAACACAATTTTTCCATGCAGAGCTACGAAAGAGATTGTGTTCAACCGGGAATAGTGCACTTTGGTGTCGGTAATTTCCATCGAAGTCACCAAGCTATTTATGTAGACAAGCTTTTAGGTCAGGGTTATTTAGACTGGGGGATAATTGGTGTATCAATGCGTTCTCCGAAAATCAGGGATGCGTTGAAACCACAGGATTTTCTTTTTACTGAAGTTACTCTGGGGAATAAGATCGAATTCAGAATAATTGGTTCGATTCTTAATATTTTGGTTGCACCGGAGAATCCTTCTGCCGTTATCAACCAGATAGCTGATGAGAAGATCAAGCTAGTCACGACCACGATTACCGAAAAAGGTTATTATTTGTATTCAGGAAAAGTGGATAGCAGTCATCCTGATATGGTTTCAGACAGTGCCTGTCTTAAAAAGCCCCGATCAATCTATGGGTATCTAGCGGCAGCTGTTATTCAACGCTGTAATTTTGATGGACCACCACTTAATGTGCTCTGTTGCGACAATATTCATGATGGTGGAACTAAGTTAAAAGCAGGGGTGTACTTCCTATTGGAAAAGCATTCACAGGTTGCCTATGAGTGGGCAACCAAAAATGTAAGCTTTGCATCCTCAATGGTTGATCGAGTTTCCCCTGCAACAGATGAAGAATTAAAACAACTTGTTAATTCAACGCTTGGATTGGAGGATGCTTGGCCTGTTGCTGGAGAACCTTTTACTCAATGGGTGATTGAGGATAATTTATTTAGTTCGCGTCCTGCTCTTGACCTGGTGGGCGCCTTGTTTACGGCCAATATTTCGCTTTATGAAAAGATGAAGTTGGGATTTCTTAATGCAGGCCACTCTATCATCTCGGTATTGGGTTATCTAAATGCCAGAGCGATGGTGCATGAGGCGTTGGAAGACCTTCCTATTCTTGAATTTGTGAAGAAGATATTACACGAAAATTTTTTGCCCGTGACAGAAATTCCTAGAGATTGTCTAGCAGAAGATTATATTTGCGAGGTGATGCAGCGGTTTAAGAACAAAGCTCTACCTTATGCTGTGCAGCAGGTAAACACTGATAGTTCACAGAAAATACAACAGCGTTGGTTTAAAAATATTGATGATGCATTGAAAAAAAATCTTGATACTAAATTAATGAGTTTTGTTCTTGCTGCTTGGGTTCTCTATATTGAGCAGGCGCTAGATAGAGGACAGTTATCTGATCCACAAAAAGATAGCTTTGTCGAAGCACACAAAAATGATGCAGAACCTGTTCAACAGTTTCTTAAAATCGCAGGCGCCGATGGTTTTTTCTTCAGTAATCATGATCCCTTTATGAATGATGTACTGTATCTTTACAAAAAAATAAAACGCTCCGATATTACTAGAGCTATTAGTCAAGTTTTATAGGAGTATTTTCTGAAGTATAAAAAGAAAAGCGACGCCTGAATCATTATAAATAATTTGTTCAAAACGCTGTATTCGGGCGGGCCGGTTGCGGATCTAACTAACCTAGTACTCTCATCTGTTAGCAGGTCTGTTCAGACTTTCTTGTGAAATGAAGATTTGGACGACATATAAGTCAAAAGTGAAGGCATGAGCAGTACTAATAAAGTCATGATCAAAATACTTGCAGTAATAGGTCGCTGCCAAAGAAAATCATAATTGCCATTCCAGATCAGTAATGCTCGACGTAGATTGTCTTCCAACATGCCACCGAGGATAAACCCGAGAAGCATCGGCGCCAGCGGGTAATCTAACAGCCTAAATACCAGTGCGGTGACGCCAACAACTAGCATTATTGATAGCTCAGCGGAGTTAAAGGTAACCAAATAGACGCCCATTAAGGAGAGGAAAAGGATAATAGGCGTCAAGAATTGACGGGGCACTTGTAACATCTTGGCAATAAATGGAATCAAGGGCAGATTCAGTATTAGTAATACAAGATTTCCGAAATACATAGAAACGATGACCGACCAAAACACTGTAGGATTATCAATATAAAGTCGTGGTCCAGGTTGGACGCCGTAAGATAGCAACGCACCAAGTATCAATGCAGTAGTTCCAGAGCCAGGAATGCCTAATGTCAAAAGAGGTACAAATGAACCGGTCGACGCGGCATTATTTGCTGTCTCCGGGGCTGCTAAACCGATAGCACTTCCCGTACCAAACTGTTTTTTCTGATTTGCTGATGCAAGGCTTCTCTCCATTCCATAACCCAAGAATGAGGCGATAGTGGCACCAGCACCAGGCAAGATTCCAACTAAGAAGCCTAAAAAAGACGAGCGCGCGATGGGTGCGGCAATTTCTTTCACTTCTCGGCGGTTGAGCGTAAGTGACTCAAACTCGACTTGGGTTAAGTGTACAGACTCTGATCTGTCTAACTTATCTTCATTCTTTAAAACCACAGATAATGCTTCTGCAAGTGCAAAAGTTGCCATCGATAGCATCAGAAAGCTGAAACCATCGGATAGCTCAGGATTATCGAATGTCAGTCTTTGAGTGCCCGACGGATCTTCTCCTATGGTGGCAAGCATCAATCCAACTAACGTCATTAGAATAGCTTTCAGGACTTGGTCTTTTCCAGAAAATGCTGCGACAGCGGTGCAACCAAATATCATCAAGGCAAAGTATTCAGAGGATTGAAAACTTAGGCTTACACGAGCGAGGAAGGGAACAAATAATAATAATAGTAGTGCGCCAATGGTACCTCCAGCGAACGAGCTATATGCAGCTATTGCCAACGCCTTTCCAGCTTGTCCTTTCTGAGCCATTGGGTAACCATCGAATGCGGTAGCAACAGCTCCAGAAACGCCAGGCGCGTTAATGAGAATTGCGGATGTTGAGCCGCCAAATACGGCACCGTAATAAACACCGGCTATAAGTATTAAACCCGATGCTGGATCTAAGCCATAAGTGATTGGTATCATCAGCGCAATTGCAGAGACCGGCCCTAGCCCTGGCAACATACCGATAAATGTCCCGGCAAAACAACCAGTTATTACCATGAATAGGTTGATTGGGGTCAGAGCAGTTTGTAATCCGATTACTATACCGTCAATCATATTGGCCTCTTAGGGCGTGATAGAAGGAGCCACTATCGAGGTACAAACCAAAAACTTGAGTCAGCAAAAGCCATAAACCTATTACCAGACCTAATGATATAGAAATGCTTAGAATTAGTCGGCGTTCACCGAGAAGAAAGAACCCTGACAGCAAAAAAAGCACATTCGACAATAAAAATCCTAAATAATCAAATACTGCAATATAAATTGCCATTAGCATGATTAAACTCAGCATAGGTATCCAGTTTAAGTTTCCAACGATAGCAAGAAGAGATTCTTTTCGTGCTCGAAAAAAGGAGAGAAATAATAAATATAGCGAAACAAGAATTGCAGTCGTTGCCAAAAATATTGGCAGCGTTTTTGAAGTGAATCCAAATTGCATATCGAACGGATCTACCGATATCTCCAATGCATGACGAAGATAAAAGACAGAGAAAATAAGTAAGATACTGGCACCCAGACGTTCTTTGTCATCAAAAAAACGCATCATTACTTTTGTAACCCTAATTCATTCAGCAGGTAGGTTAATTCAATCTCTTGTTCAGCAAGAAAAGTATAGAAATTTTTGCCACTTAAATGTAGGTGAGACCAGCCGCGAGTAAGTCGTTTTTTCTGCCAACTTTCGGTTTCGAGTAATTGCTCTATTAAATCTTCATAAGCTTTGATGTCATTCCCACTTATATCAGGCGGCGCAAAAAAGCCTCGCCAATTTGCGAAAACTGCATCGACACCATGTTCCGTCAATGTGGGCACATCTGGGAATGATGACAATCTTTCAGGTGCAGTAATCGCAATTATCCTTACTTCTCCTTGCTTTGCCAAAACGACTGCCTCACTAAGTCCTGTAGAGAGAATTTGCGATTCACCTGAAAGCAGCCCCACCATGGCCTGTCCCCCAGCATTATATGGAATATATTTAAGACCCCGGATATTAAGGCCGGATTTAGAAAACGCTAACGCGGCAACAACGTGATCGGTGCTTCCTCTGGATGACCCGCCTGCAATATTTACCTGGCGATGGTCCCTGCGATAGTCCTCAACAATATCATGCCAAGTTGCATAGGGTGAATCAATCCGGACGACGAATGCTCCGTAGTCTGCTATTACGCTAGCTATGGGGGTAAGATCACGGAAGTTATGGGAGAACTTTTTTAGTAATGATCGGAGAATGAACGATGATGAATTGACCATAAGGGTATTGGTTTGTCTTGGTGCTGTCTCTATGAGATATGCGATAGCGCGGCCACCACCACCACCCGAAAGGTTTTCGTAAGATGCAATTTCTATCAGACCAGAGCGCGATAATGATTCACCCACCGTTCGTGCTGTAATATCCCATCCACCTCCCGCGCCGCCTGGGATTAGGAAATGAACACGATCTTTTGCGGCTACGATGTTAACAAACAGTGTTCCAAACAATAAGAAGATTAAGAAATAAAACTTTCGAGAAAGAGCCATTATCTCCACTAGATCAAGTTGAGATTTTTCTAACCGTCCTGCTAACGTGGGGAGAATATTAAGCAATGTTAAGAAAATGAGAGATTGTGGTTTCAAATTTAATCCACGCGTTGTATGCAATAAAGGTTTATCCTATAATAGATTATGTCACCGGTGTCAAAAAAAGGAGAGATCTCCCATGAAAAGTCTAAAAACTGCCTTTGTTGTTGCAATGATTGCCAGTTGTCCCAGTGTTTTGGCGCAAGGAAACTCTAACGGCAATTCTAACTCTAATGATGATGCTGCAATAGAAGAAGTTGTGGTGGTAGGAACCAGAGCAGCATTAGAGAACGCGCTAAGAACAAAGCGCAATTACGATACGATTGTTGACGGTATTTCTGCTGATTCCATGGGGAGGTTTCCAGATTTAAACCTCTCTGAATCGCTGCAGAGAATAACCGGTGTGCAAATGGATTATTCGGGTGATGAAGGAGAGAGGAGACGAGGGCTAGTAGCCTTGCGAGGACTCCCTCCGGAATACGCACTTACAACGGTGAATGGTCAACTCCTAGCTGCTCCGGAGGCTGATAAAGGGTTTTCGTTTGGTACTATTTCTTCAGAAATTATTTCGGCAGTTAATGTTATTAAATCTCCGACTGCGGACATGGATGCCGGAGGAATCAGTGGCACTGTTGATGTTGTCACCAAAAAGGCGCTTGATTTGCAGGAAGATTTCTTGGTACTGATGGCCAAATATACCTGGGAGACCACGGTCAGAGACTTCGAACCAGGCTATACGATTAGTGGAGGGAAGGTCTCTGATGACGGCAAATGGGGCGTAGTGGGATCTATATCCGGATCGGATCTGAATTATAGAGGCGATGTTGCTCGGATAAATACTTATTCCTCAGATGACACGGATGGTGATGGTTTAGATGATCTCTATACGCCCTCGCAAATTAGGCTATTATCCCGCCAGACCGTTGGGGATCAAGTCTCCGCAACGTTAGGATTCGAGTTCCAAGCCACCGATAATTTGAAGTTGGGGCTAAATGGGATCTATGTGTCAAGCGACTACACTCACGATTGGCAAATGTTTAGGACTCGGAAATTTAAGAGTACCGAAGCACTAACTACTACAACCGATGGCGGCATTTATGGTGAGACGGTTTCTCGTTTTTATGCGGTCGGTGGAGAGGTCCGTGCGCAAAAGAGAAAAATACCAGTTGACCAAGAAATTGAAGGGATTACAGCAGACTTTGAGTGGTCAAATGACTTGTGGACCATTAGCGGTGCTATACACGATACTTCCGCTACTTATGACTCGGTTGGCTATATGGCTCGACGAAGAGTCAATGCAAGTTCTGACAATGGATTAAAATTTCTGATCGATACTGGTAGTGGTGATATAGATAATTTCGTATTCCAGGAAGTCGATGGAGATTTAGCCAATATTAATACTTACAGTCACGCTTGTACCCAGTCAGAGATTGATTCGGGCGCATCAGAGAGTACATGCGCCTATAAGAGTGGTGGCGCCGGGACATGGTACAGTCGATATGACTCTGGGCATGAATATGACATAGATCAATCGGAGACAGCTTTTCAAATTGATGTAAGAAGAGATTTCGAGGGGTCTTTTGTAACTAGTGTGCAGGTTGGAATGAAACACAGGGAATTAGAACAAACAAAAATGCGGCCTGAGTGGAAATTATCTAGCAGTGATTATGACTATGGGAATATAGATGATCTTGGATGTATGAAGTCAAGTGTAAATGGTAATACATCCCCTGGTGGTGGATTTTTCCGAGGTGCGCTGGATGGACAAGTGGACGACTGGTATTTTTCTGATCCAGACTGCTATCAGGCTGGACTGTTAGGCGGTAATCCCGTGACCGGACCAACCTTCGGTGGCTTGCCTTCCTTTGAAGGAGAATCTTTAACTAAACGCTACAGTGACTCAGAGAGAGATATTTTAGCGACTTACTTCATGGTGCGGTTTGATGGTGCCAACCTTGAGTCACATTTACCCATAAGAGGAAATGTTGGAATAAGGTATGTTGATACAGATCGGACTGTCGGTGCCTACAGGAAAGGTCTTGGTGACCCGATTTACTATACTGCAGATCATGATTTCTCTCACACGCTCCCCTCATTAAATCTAATTTGGGATATAAGAGATGATCTTTTACTGCGGTTCTCTTATGCTGAAACAATCGCGCGTCCGCATCAAGGCGATGACAATTACCAAGTTGGTCAATCGGTTGATATCGAAGATGGTTCGGTATCAATTGCCCTTGGCAATCCTGAGCTGGAGCCATTTGAAGGCGAGTCATTCGACCTGTCGTTAGAATGGTATAACCGTTCAGGCAGTTCAATTTCTGCTGCTTATTTTAGCAAAAAAATAACCAACGGTATTGATGATAGAACGCTGTGTCCGTCAAGTTTGAGTGATATATCAGCGCTTAAGGATTTGGATTTGGGAGGAGCTGTTGCCGGTTCGCTGTCGTTAAACTCTAGTAATTTGTGTGTTGACTCCAATGGAGTTGAGGTAGCGATTACTGATAGTGTAAATACGACAGGTAGTTTTGATCTCTCAGGTTTCGAGCTTGGTATTCTACAAAATTTCGATTTTGTCGACACACCGATACTCCGAGATATGGGGGTTCAAGCCAACTACACCTATATAGATGCAGACGAGAGCGCTAATCTGGATGCTTCTGGTAATCGGCTGCCTCTGGCAGGAGTTTCCGATGATACCTACAATTTAATCGTTTTTTATGAGTCGGACGTACTTGGTGTTCGCGCCGCTTATACCAGTCGTAGCGACTATTTTGACGAGACCTGGGCTACCGTGTCAGGGGACAACCGTTTCATAGAACCTCAAAACCGACTGGATTTGTCTATTTCCTTCAGACCTAGACAAATAGAAGATTTAACGCTTACGTTTGAAGCATTTAATCTAACAGACGAACAATTCTATGCTTATCAAGGCAGAACCAGTCGAGCTAGGGAATATCGCGAAGTTGGAAAAACTTACACCTTGACTGCAAACTATCGATTCTAGCGCGCAAATAAAATAGCCACCTGATACCTTATTAACTCAAGTTTGGTAAGTATTAGGTGGCGTACTCTGTCCGGAACTCGCATTGGTAAATAAATTGTTTCGGTGATTGGGAAGTGGCCTAGGGGAGATCTTTGCAGTTTTGCAGCAAATGCCTCAGGATTTGCGGCGAAATAGTTACTCCGAAAAAAAAACGGGGGGTGCGAAAAAAGTATTAACATTTAGCCCTTGAGAATCATTCTTTTCCCTGGGTGCAGAGGGATTTGAGAGCAATGCTTACCGTGCCGTATATTCATCCGTTCATAGCTCGCGTTCAATTTCATCGTAAATGGTTGTCTGATTATGATTTGGTGGGGTTCGAAGGCGGCCTTCCCACCAAAAAGTCTAGATAAGTTTTTAGAGATAGTGTATTGATGAAGTTAAATAAAATCTTCTTGGTAACTTGGTCGATCGTCTTTACCGTTAGTGTTGTGCCAGCAGAGATCTTAATCGAATCGCAGGTGTTGGATTGGAAAGATATTCAAATCAAGGCGAGCGAGCGCTCAAAAACCAGCGAATTTCTAAAAGGTTCTACCGAGAACTTCCAAACTTTAAAGCTTTCTTTAGCAGATATCACTGTCGGACAGGAATTGATACTCAATGTTAACGAACTGAATATGGAGTTATTGCTGATTGTAAAGTCCGGCGATACAGTGCAGGTGATCGCTGACCAGTCAAAAAAAATGGGCCCGGGTAGTGTCTCTCTGGTTATGCCCAACGATAAAATCCATCTTTTTAATAAGGGTAAAACTCTGGCCACTATCTATATTCTCGGCTGGAAGGTTAGAAAAGAAAATGCTGGAGAAGCTGTTAAATCAATTACCGATGCAAGCTCACACTTGATAAATTGGGAAGAGGTGGAATTTATTGAAACTGAGAAAGGAGGTCGTCGAAATTTAATTCGTGAGCCTACTACCATGTTGAAAGAATTTGAAATGCATGTGACCACTCTTAATCAAAATGAAAGAAGCCATTTACCTCATACTCATGTTGAAGAAGAGATTATTTTGGTCCGGTCTGGCAAAATCGAAGAAAATATCAATGGGCAGATACATGAGGCTGGAGCTGGGTCGGTTATTTTTCTCCGATCTATGATTCCCCATGGGATTAGAAATATAGGATCGGGAAAAGCTGAATATTATGCATTTAAATGGACACTTAATTAGAGTTGACAGTGCCTAGCTTTTCTCAGACAGGTTTGATTGCGGGAGTACTTCTTTTCCTAATCTTGATGCAAATGCCCCCTCCGAACGGTTTAGGGTGGCAAGGCTGGGTGGTATTTTCAATCTCTCTTTGGATGGCTATTTGGTGGATTACCGAGGCGGCCCCTCTTGCAGTTACCGCGCTGCTACCGCTAATACTATTTCCCTTATTTGGTTTGGGGGATATCAAGTCTATTGGCGGTAGCTATGCGAGCAATGCTGTTTTTTTAGCTCTCGGTGGATTTGTTATTGGTTTAGCAATACAAAGATGGAATCTCCATATTCGAATTGCTATGAGAACCGTGGAACTGGTCGGTACCGAACCGCGCCGAGTTGTTGGTGGATTTATGATAGCAAGTGCATTTTTGTCGATGTGGATAACAAATACTGCCACTACCGTCATGATGCTTCCTATTGCATATTCTGTGGCGGTGTTGATAGACAAGGAGGGTGCAGGGGAGGAAACCACCAAGCAAAACTTTGGTGTAGCATTAATGTTGGGACTTGCCTATAGCGCGAGTATTGGTGGAATGATGACATTGGTTGGCACGTCAACGAATGTCATGTTCAAAGGGTATTTTGAAGAAAATTTTGGATTCGAAATTAATTTTATTGATTGGATGTTAGTAGGTATGCCCATTGGAGTTTTACTACTAATTATCGTCTGGTGGATGCTGTCATTCATAATATTTCCTTGCAAAATGATTGAGCATGAAGGTATTCGAAGGGTCGTCAATAAAAGACTAGAAGACCTTGGAGGATTATCTATCCCAGAAAAGCGCACATTGTTTGTGTTTATGGTCACCGCTACTCTTTGGATAGGCAAAGGGCTTTTCGAGCCTTATTTTGGTGGATTACAACTTAATGATGCATCTATAGCGATATTCGGAGCAACTCTTCTTTTTGTTATTCCAGCTGATCGGAGCAAAGGGATTTATCTACTAAATTGGGATGACACAAAGGACGTACCATGGGGAATACTGCTTCTGCTTGGAGGTGGTCTAACACTAGCAGCGGCGATGAATGACTTTGGCGTGGCAAATTGGATTGGCTCTAAGATCTCTCAGTTTAGAAATGTGCCTACCTTGCTGTTGGTATTGATAACCGTTGCAATGATTATCATGCTTTCCGAGTTAATGAGTAATGTCGCTACCTTAACGGCTTTTCTGCCTGTAATCGTGGCGATGGCGATTGGGTTTGGGGAGCACCCTTTTCTATTTGCACTTCCTGCAGCTTTTGCTGCTAGTTGTGCTTTCATGCTGCC